>Ga0123341_1005762_pt1 | contig 11099 bp, 3 predicted proteins | sample Turbeapinknodule_FD_89959 | JGI IMG/M metagenome (GOLD analysis project Ga0123341, IMG submission 89959) | Root nodule microbial communities of legume samples collected from Mexico - Turtle bean Mexico pink nodule | ecosystem: Host-associated > Plants > Roots > Nodule | place: Mexico: Nepantla... | reverse complement strand
TTGTTTACTTGTATTAATTAAATAAAAAAGGTTCAAAAAAATACGACAATCGTGAATCACATATTATTATTCTTAATAATAATGATTTTTTTAAAACAAAGTTTTTTTTTATAAAACATTGTCATTTTGTTACAAAGGTGTGAAAAATGAAAATTATGATTGTAAAATGGCTGAATAAAATTGAATGGTAAAAGTTGTGACATATGAATAGCAACAATTGACAAGTAAATGTGGTCATATGACAAAAATCGTTGTATTTAAGTAATATCTAGGAGAACATATTCCACAATTGTCAAACCGTTGCCTAAAGTTTAGGCCACACTTTTATGTTGTTACCTAAAGTAATTTTTGTTGTAATGCATATAAGTATCAACTATGCTTATTAGATATAAAGATAAGATTACATAACGTTGTATCGTTTGTCAAACAAAACACTTGTGTCTCACATGATCTAATGTTTGAACTAGTATATCATCTTACTCACAAAACATGACCATGTTTATACTTATATGTTTTGAGCACATAACCCGCATATGTTAAAAATTTAGAAAAGTTTTTACATCCTCATAATTTCTTCATGAGTATCATATTCTCAAATTTTGTAAATTATCCATTAAAAACTCTACAATCTAGAATACAAATTTGTATTATGCATTATATAATATTGTACAATGGAACACAAATTTCAACTTCCAGATTTTATAAACCTGGAAGTCTCTGAATTCCACATCTCGAAACTAAAGAAAAAACATTTTGAAACTTTTACCCGTATCTTATTATGCATATGTCGTGAGAATAATACTATGAGACATTTACCTAATTCGTCTAAATAAATAAAAAATATTCAAAATTTATATTTAAAAATTATTTTTCATTAATTTAAAAAAAATAAAAATTTGCGGGCTGACTCGTAGGCCCGCGAACCAATTCTTATGCAGGATAGACCAATAAAATCAATCCACATTTTTTATGCGGGGCGGACCATTCCGACCTATATTTGCAGACCAAATACGAAATGGATTTATGTGGGACGGATTAACCTGCATTATCACCCTTACTTTTAGATTTGTCATATGAAACTTTTATACTCTTTAATGAGCAAGTTAGATTTTTAACGAACAAGATATATCATATTTTAGATGAAATTTTTCTAGAGTATAAATGAAATTATCTAAATTTTCTAATAATAACAATAAACATTTTTATTAAAAGAATAATGTTCTCAAACAAGGTTGAAACCAAGAGAAAGATTGTCTTCATTCTCGGTCTCATTCTCCTTCCTCTTCTCGAAATGGTCTCCTAACTCTTCTTTCATTTCACTGCTCTGCCTCTCGTCCTTGTAAACTCCAAGTTCGGATGGTACCTGCAAAAGACACTCCGATGCTCAAGTGAGATTTCGGTATTCGGTGTTATTAATGCATAATGATGACATATTTTATTCTCGAAATCTACGTTTATTTATATGATTATCATGTGTCATTTGCTATTGGGTTGGATCATGATTAAAAGTGTATTACCTAATACTTGATAACTAATTAATCTTGTTAATCTTCTATTTAAGCATAATAAATTTAGTCGTGTCGGTCGATCCTAACTAGATGCGAGACTTTCACCTATCATACAAATAGTATTTTGTTATCTCCAATAATTGTGTGACTTATTATTTTTTTGAAATATGTGAAATCTTTCCTTATTTAACCAGAACTTCTCGGATTAACATAATATAAATATCTTACTATTGGATTAGTAAAAGAAAAAAAAAACAAATATATTAATTACGTGAGACATAAGGAAACAGTAACCTTTTATTTATAAGTGAGTTTCAATCTTAAGGAAGGAGATATACATTTCAACAGAGAAACACTTGAATGTTTTAGCCCAAGACATTTTAATTAGAATAATAAAATAAAATATTATTCTCCAACAAACTTAAAAATAAGAATGAGTATCACATGTTTTTTAAAATATTTCAAATTTAATTATTTTTTTAAATCTGACATTTGCTTTTAGTCATCTCATTCTAAATTATATTAATTTTGGTCGTTCAAATGTTATTTAAATCACTTCTCTCGAAAAATGATATATTTCAAAATTAGAGTATTACAATAAGACATTTTTTTTAAAAACAACCTAAAACGAATTTCAAAAGTTTTAGACACACATGAACATATGACCCAGTGAGCAAAACAGCTTGTTTTGGACGCCAACCAAAGCACGCTTTCTTCTGTTCGTTGAGTCGTTGGTGAATTCGTATCAATACCCAGAAGCCATGATATTCATTGATGGCCATCCATTCTCCACCCATTCATCCTCACCGTCTCAACCTCAGGTACCCCTTTCTTCCTCTCTCTCTCTCACCCATTTCCCTGTTCGTGATAACGAAGTGAAAAAACTAACTATTTCACTGCATCATGCGTTATTCACTTTTCTTCTGGCTATATATGTCACTGATATTATTACTTTTTAATTAATTGGTGGAAAATTCTCTGATGGGCATGTTCTATTTGGATTACGCATTCTTGTTGACTTGTTCTTCTGACACAGTTTACTTGATTTAGATGAAGCACAATCATAGAAGAAAACTAGGAAAATGTAAGTGAGACCCATTTCTCTAGGACCTCTTCCGAGTGTTGTCAGTATTGGGTTTCGATTTTTTTAGTTTTGTAATTTAGAATTAGTTTTTTTGGGGAGTTTTAGTTTTTAAATGTGAAATCCAAAGCACACAAATCAGTCACGATTTGTAATTCGGAGTTAATTGGTGGAGATTGACGTGGCCATAGTGGGGGTGGCGTTGGAGTGGGGGGTTGGTAGCGGTGGTGCTTGAGGTGGCGGCTGTAGTAGTAATGGCTACAACAATGATGACGATAGTGGTGCCGGTGGCAAGGGTGGTTGCAGTGACTGCTGTGATGGTAGCAGCAGTAGCAGTTGTCTGTATTGTTTACTGGACAATTGGGTTAAGTTTGTGGCTTTCTTTTAAATGATACTTGGACCACTGATATTTTATTTAATGGTGTGATTCATTCATTAGTTTAGCTGAGAACAAAATCTAAGATGGAGAAAATTGAAGGCATCTAAAATTAAGAAAACTGAAGGCATGGTCATAGATAAAATAGGGTAGGCTAAAGCTGTCAAAGTATAAGAAACAGGCTAAAGTTGTATTTCATTCGAGTCCACCATACAGATGTCGTAGGTTTTGTTGTAACAAGAGAGACCTAACAAGCCTGATTGCTACTGGATGAAGGACTTTAGCCAAGAGGGCTTTTTGACACTTCATTTGGGCCTGTCTGCCTCGTCATTGGGCTTGCTAACACATGGATATAGCAATTTTGTGTGCATAGACTTATCACTTGACCTTCTATACTTACATAGGACCTCTTGTCTACAAATTGTCATGTTCTTCACTAAATAAATTATGGTAACTTACACCTCAAAGGCAAGGAATTATAGAAAGATGTAATGATATAGCTTATTATTTCTTAGGCTATGTTTTAATGCATAGCTCCTGAAAAAATGCATGACATATTGAGTTGTTGTTTGCATGATTGGATATTACAAGGTTTGTGATGCAAGTATAAATATGATTTTAGTATCATTTCATAAGCATGTGAAGACTTGCATTCTGTGCTTATGAACAGGGAAATGATATTCTACTTGCTTTGCTGGAAAATCCCAATCTGATATCAGCCTCAAGCTCTTTTAAAGCTAACCCAGAAAGGAAGTTCATTGCATCTGATGAGCCTGGTTCAGAGAGATCAAAATGGGTTTATATATTCCAGAAAGAATATGCTACAGTTGACCCTGCCCTCGTTGATGTAACTTTTTAACCCTCTGTAGTGTCATTAAGATAATATAGATTACTTTAAACGCAACCATTTCCCTTTTACTTTAGTGACGAGTAAAATTGTAAATTTAATTTTATACCAGTTCATAGTCCATTGTTGTATGCCACTAATAATCTTTTGCATGGAGGCCATTCATACTTAATTGAACTGTAAGTAACATCATCTGTGGAGTTTCTTTTTCCAATCCTGAATATTCTGAGTTCTGCCTTGCATTGCATCCCATTTTGTCCATTTTTGCCTTGTGTATTTCTTTGATCTTTGATATTTTTTCTTTTATTTGCCCCCTGTTGGCCTTCCTTTATATTAGAGAAACCGATAAAGAAAATAGGACCAAAAGGCATGTAGATTCACTTTAAAATATGATGCTTTAATTAATGTTTTAAACTTTATATTAACTCAATAAACCTAGGCCTATAGTGCTTTAGTAATCTCAATGATGTTAAATAGCTGTTATAGTGGTGCCTTAGCGCTATTGCATTGTGGAATTTCTAGGATCTGCAATTGTGGCTCTGTCTGCTATTATGGCCAATGTGTTTCTTGGCTGTGACACTCATCCTGCATCCTCTTGTCATTCATTTCTGATGAGTCTTCGTCCAATTGAACTTTGAATTAATGTTGTGTTATTCTTTATACCTTTTATTTTTATTTGCTTACAACTTAATTTTTTATGTCTATATATATATATATATATATATTGCTATGTGACTTCTGCTAATTTGCCTGCAATTTTATCTGCTATATACCGTAGTGGATTATTTTCCATCATTTTCTTTGATCTTCATAGATTATTCCGTGTAATCTGAGGAATCATCAAATTTGCCTGTATGATTGGCAATTTATATTAAAATTCATTTTACTGAATTTTTCTTTTCTTGTTTAAAAATGTTATTCGTGTGCTTCTTTTTCCTCCCATATCACTAGTTTGTTGGCACTGATGAAGCAACAACGTGTGTTGGCCTTGTTATCCGGAACCAAAAAAATGGAATGTAAGGACTAAGAATTTGTGGCTAGATTACTGTATATTAAGTTTCACAAATATTCCTTCTACCAGTTGTTCAATTTTTATTTTATTATTTTTAATGCAGGACATCAGTTGCTCATTTGGATTCGCCAAAAATTGTAGAAATGGGCCTTTCCCAAATGTTATCATCACTTGTTGCGAACAGTTTGGAGACCGAGTTGGATGTGCTTTTCCTTCTCTTTATTTTCTACTTTCTATAACAGTTTTATGTCATCAATCTGTTCAACGACTACTTTTTGACTTAGATTATCTTCTGAAATAAAAGTTGCTTTGTCCCAACTGTAGGTGCATCTCATAGGGGGGTTTGAAGACGTGTCACTGCAAGTCTGACCAGGGTCTTCTGCTTTGTTAGTGAATTTTCAATTTTTAGTTTCCACTCAGACAGTATAATTGTAGCTGGATCGGTTGAACTTTTGTGCAGCATGAAAATGGTAGCGCAATATCAGAAAGCCCTGCATATTTGGATGGTTATTCCTTTCCTCTGTGTTCAAAGATTGTTGATACTTTAAGGTCAAGAGATGAGAAGTTTCACATCCGAACGTTCTGTGTTCTTGGACATAATACCAGAAGAGATTCTGATGGAAATACATACCCCTTTTTCAATGGATTTGTGGTCAGCTTCTGCTTTAAAATATTGTCATTACGTCTGGTTCATTTACAGTATGTGATAAACATCTTACCATCATTACAAAAGCATATTTACTTTGTTAAAGAATTCTAATTAAACAGAATTATAAAGAAAAGAGATATGGATACTGGTAACAATGCCATAACCTAATTCTCCTATTATAAAAAATAATTAAGTACAGTTATCTTAGGGTGTTACAATGCCTTAAGCCTAAGCTTACTAACAGTGAAACTAATAACCTAATAACTCTAATTAAATAAGAAATCACTGCTTAAATCACTTCCTTAACTAACTAAGTGAGTTTTTAATAATATTCTAAAGATATTGTAAAAGCTGTGCACTCTTTTAGTGAATAATTACATATATGTTCAAACTTTTAGATGGGATCTTTGACATCTTCTATTCTATGCATTATTTCAGGTGGAGACTGCATCAGGTATTGTCTTCCCAGCTATTTTTGATGGAACTTCTAGATGTCCAGATGAGCTTGTTAGAAGAATACGAGTATCTGCTTCTTATGAAGATGCCAATTGGAATGGGAAGTTACTAGAAACATATGATTGTGGCTCTGACTGTTTCAAAATTGCTCCTTGTTGCTGGTAACAACTGAAATTTCGTGAATTCATTTTCAAATCTTGCTCGTGGAAAACACTTGTGAAGCCAATGCAGAAATAAAATGATATAGGAAGAAACTCCTGTAAAGTGAGCATGTATTAACATATATAGACAAATAAATTGTCCTAGGCCATTCATGATAGTTAAAATTGTTTTCTTATTGGGAAGTAATGAATTAAATATTTTCTCTGGTTAGATCTGATATTGATTCACAAAATCCTTTCTCTTCCATTCTGATATACTGATGCTTCTTGATCTCTTCTTATCTAGGACTCTTCGTCAATTTCATATTGCTCTGTCACTTCTGAACTATTCTGATTCGGAAATTCTTTCAATGTGCTCAACTTCACCTACTGCTGAGGCGCCAGACTTTGTGGATAACTTAAGAAGGTAAAACATATGTTTGATTCTAATTTTATATATTTCAAGCTATTGTCTTATTTTAAAATCCATCATTTCTTAAAAAGAATCTCATGGAAAATAATATTCTTGATAATTCAGCTTTTAACCAAGTTCAATGGCATCATCCAATCAATATAGGCAAACTCACCTAGTCGGATGAAAATATGGTCGTTGTTGTCTTCAGATGATGGATTTTACAGTTTTTTGAATCATAGTTTTTGTATGATGTTCTTGAAAGATTTTCTTCAATTTATATACTTAAATGAACAGTCTAAGTTTTTCTGATAAAAGAAATTTTAAAAAAAAATCTTATGGCCTCAACTGGAAAGCTTCATTACCCTAAAAATCAACTGTAAAACTTCAAAATATTTTATTTATTTGCCTTGGTTAATCCTCATTTGTCTTCGGAGATTATGAAATTCAAACTTTTGGATCTTATTCTCTTCTCTGGTGTATTCTCTTCTGTGCAGAGTTTTTATAAGATTATAATTATCTGCACTTTTCTATGCAAATATAGTAAAATTATTAGATTCATATCTAAATCTATCTGCAGCCTATATTATTTCCTAGACTTTCATATATGCATAAACATCACGAGATAATAGTAATAATAATCACATATTCAGGCAGTGGAGTTATTTGATCGAGCATCCACACTGGACAGAAACCTTTCCCAAGAAGCAGCCTCGCATTTTTGCTAGAAGTTCTGATGAAAGGTGGATAAGGTCTTAATGACATTCCAAGGTGGCTTTAGCTAATCCTTTTAATAATTATATTAGCTTGTTATGATGCTCATCTCTCATTGGACGTTTTATTTGTCATTCATGTAAGTTATCAATTGCAGTCAAATGGTTTATGGTTTAGTTTTAAACTAATAAATATAGTATCTAATTAGCATTGTTTCGAGAAGAATTTCTGCTAAGGACAACATTCGGAATATGATTATGCCAGAAAATCCGAGAAACTGATAAATGGAACAGAAATGGGGTGAAGATTAGCCATTATTTGTGAAGCTCTATCATAAGCTTAGGATATGGTAAGAAAAACAGGTTCTTTAATACATTCTTTAAAATACACCGTTTCCTGTTGATTGAAACAAACAAGAATGTTTTGAGAATTGTGTTTCAAAGGTTATGTTGTTATCTTTCTTTTTCCAATAGTATTGTGCAAATAAGCATTGGTCTTTCCCATCATCATCTACCCCTTCTGTTTTTTGTTGTGTAATATTATTTCTAAAATTATAGGGTATGTGTAAAAAGAGAGGATTATAGAAATTGTGATTGTTACACGCATTCAATAATTTTTTTTTTATAATCAAAAGAAAATAAGAAATAAAAGAAGATTTGAAAAATATCCTAATTACAACTTTCTACAAATATCTAATAAGAGCACTCTTCATTAAGTTGTTGGAGCATGTGTTATATGAGATAAGCTTGTTGCAAATATAATCTGTTTGACAACTCTTAAAGAGATTCCGTGAAAATGAATATTAGTTGATCAATGAAACTAACAAAGTGAAGGGAGATTTCTTTAGGAGTACCTTTCTTAAACAAAATGACAATCTATATTGTTGTTTGTTTTGTTAATGGATAATTAGATTGGATATAATGTGATTAGATATTTTATTAAAAAGGTGTTCACAAGAAAAAGCTAGAAACATGTGATTAAAGAAAACATTTGGTATTTTTTTGTTGTGGGAAAATTACGAGATAATTATTATACTTGGACCAAGTAGTCCCTTTGTTAATGTACACAAGAAAATGATATGATCTTCTTTACACAATCTCTTGGATGAGTGGAAGTAGATACTTCTCTTGGTAGGAGAGTGTTATCTACCAACACATGGTAAAAGTGCACATTGTATAGGATAAGTAGCTAAACCAAAATTTAAAAGTAGTTGTGTCAAAGAGAGTTGGTTGGTTATATAGCTTTACCTCATCTTCCAAGATATATTTGAATGTTGATGTCTAGCGGGTGAGAATAAATGTATGAGACATTCTATGTAAAATAGACTAAAATTTCAAAAATATAATTTGATCTTGTGTTAGTTTGGAGTCTCCATTGAGTTTCCGCCTTTAAATTCTTAAAGAAGGAAGATAAAATCAATTTTACAACTTGAAGTGAAAGATGTCCTAGTCGAAAATTTTATAATTGAGTTTTCTCTTTACTAGTCATGGTAGTTTCAAGTATGAGAGAGTGACTATTGATAAGATTATTAGATTCCTGCATGTGATAAAGTTTATTCCATTCTCTAGTATGTCCAATTATTCTCCCTGAATTCTTGCCCTCTCAAATACAAAAATTACTATGAAAAAACAGCATTACATGAAAGATTTTTGTAAGTTTTTTATAGAAATCAGATTAATGGACAATTTAGGGACATGAATGAAACTTTTAAGGTTATGGACGAGCTTATTTGGACCTCTCTTTTTCTTGTTGTTATAAGTGAAAAATTTCTTGTTGTTAGGACATGAAGAATATGTGGAGAAGTATTTGGGTATGGGTCATATGGTCAATGGCTCTAGAGTCTAGTATCTAATAGTGAGAAAAATGTGTACTTGAAGCATTGAGAGCACATACCTGTGGGCTGGACATTCGACAATTCTCCAGCATGGTGGGTTATGCATAGTAAGGGTTACAATAGTAATTAGAGTGGCACATCAATGAAGGCTAGATTTTAGGGTTGATAGCACAATCAAAGACTCCTAAAGATCAAAAGCTTTGATACCGTATCAATAAATGAGTTTTTATCTAACTCAACCTCATATGTAAGGTGAGGATTTCATAACACTTTATATATATATATATATATATATATAAAATCAATGTGAGATTTCCAAAATACCTCATCATGTCAAGTAATGAATATTTTGAACGGTCAAACAGTAGTCCGATAATGGTGGAAAATACCTCTAAAGAACTTGACTAAGATAGGTTTTGGATGACTCTGATGCCATTTTTTTTGTATAACAATAATGATATCATTAAACCTATAAATACATGAACCTCTTGGTTATTTTAGGAAATATAGAGTTAATTATAAGGAAACAAATCCCAATAATTATGTGATCAATATTAGCTATAAGATAAATACAAATGTCATATGAAGATTAAAAAGAAATTATAGAAACCTGAGTTAAAAAAATCAAATAAAGTAAAAGGAAATTTATATACACCATGTAGAAAGCATAGAAGACAAGATAAGTCGAATTCACAAGAAACAATAAATCATAAATACTAAGACATATTTTTTTTTTTCAAATCACCATCTATGAAAATAGTCCTTTTGTCTGGTTAATGGTTGTGCTAGTGGCAAATAACAATCACATGAAGAAAAAAATAACCTGATTTTGGTCAAAAGGAAAAACTGTAGTTATAATAAGGACAATAAATCTAAGTATATTCTTTTGTCATTAAGTAAATTTTGAATTGATGAAGTTTACCTCACATGTCCACTTTAATGGTATACACCTAACGAACACCAATTGTAATCTTATATGGAGGAGGGGAAACAAGTTCTCAAGTATCACATGTTGATAAGGAAGTTATTTCTTGCAACATCGTAAATTATCATTAGAAATTAATAATGACTTCACCTACAAACTTATGGATATACATAGAATCCCATGAGAAAATAAAGAAGAATTAGGAAGGAGATAAATAGTGATAGAAAAATATGTGGTGATGAGAATAATCTCTTATTATCTAATACATTTTCAATGAGAGTAATAAAAGTCACTTGTCGATTTAGATTAAGTGCAATATTGTTTTATATTAACCAATAAACTTTATATTTTTTTTAACATGTGAAAACCAATAAACAAAATGATAAGATGAATAAAATCACGACACCTAGTTAACAAAAAATTAAATGATAGAAACTCAATTAAAAAACATAAATATTCAATATTCAATAAATCAAAAAAATTAATAAAAACTTAATTAAAAATATTTAAATTTATAAGAAAGTTCAAACTTAATTACTAAGTTCTCAATCAATATTAAGGATACATTTGGTTTTTCTGATAATATATATTAATAAGGGATTTGCAAGAAAAGGCTAGAAACATGTGATTAAAAAAAAACATTTGGTTTTTTTTTTTTTGGAAAAATTAAGAGATAATTGTTATACTTGGACTATGCGTAGTTCCTTTGTTAATGTACTTAATAGTTTTGATGAATGATAATTAATATACTGATGCGGTTTTTTTTTTATGTTCTTAAGTATTTTTATATCTTTAAACGATTGTGTAATTTAATATTTTTTAATGTTTCAAAAATTATATGATCAACTATTTAATAACATGTTTAGTGTTACAACTTATAAATTACATTTATATAATTAAAAATGAATTAAACTAATTTCATAATTGTATTTTATATCTTTAAACGAATATCTAAAACAATACTTTAAATGTTACAAAAAATAACGTTTTCTTTTAATGGTAGACAATTATCAATTAAATACATTTTTAAATGTTTTTTTAATGTTATCAGAGGAATAGACTTTAAAAACATTTTTGAAATGTTGATAATGTGTTAAAATGATGTTAAATTCACTTTTTAAGATTTTACAAAAGCAACAAGTTAG
>Ga0123341_1005761_pt1 | contig 11100 bp, 12 predicted proteins | sample Turbeapinknodule_FD_89959 | JGI IMG/M metagenome (GOLD analysis project Ga0123341, IMG submission 89959) | Root nodule microbial communities of legume samples collected from Mexico - Turtle bean Mexico pink nodule | ecosystem: Host-associated > Plants > Roots > Nodule | place: Mexico: Nepantla... | reverse complement strand
TTTAGAGTAAGATCTGGGTAGTTTATCTTTGTAATCCACTCTTTGTTGAATCTAAAGCTTAAGTGTTTTCAAATCTTTTAAGTTTAAAGTGTTTTTCAAACTAAGTGAAAAACAACCTGTTGTATTGTCAAAACAACCGAGTGTTTTACACTTAGGTGTTTTTGAAAAGGTTGAAAACTGTTTTGGTTAAGTTGACTTACTATCAAACCAAAACAACCGATTGATTCGCACTTTCAATCGATTGTTTGTTTAAAAATTGTAATAGAAATTGTTTTGTTAGTTAAGTGAACTTTAAATGATTTTATAACTGAATACGCTCATGCTTTAAATGCTTTGACCATTCTTTGAAAGCTATAAATAGTTTGTTTAAGTTTTATAACAAACAATTAAGAAAGAAAAACATATTTGAGTTTTTCATAGATTGTTTTCAAGATTTGACTTTTCACCTTTGAGGTTTGGTTTTCTCAAGAGATAGTGGAATAGGATTACATCTGTATTGATTTTAGCTCATTTTGTAACAAGTGTAATTCGTTATGAATACTTTGTACATTCTGGTGTTGTAAAGCCAAGAAGGTTTGTGTGCTTTTGAGGTTGTCAAGATCAACATTCTTAGTGTGTGTGCTGAGCCAAAGGAAGTGTGTTTCTTAAGGGGATCAAGGTCACTTCTTTGGTGGTGTGTGTATGTAATCTAGTTTTGATTACTTAGTGGATTCCCCAGTGGTTTCTGGGAAACTGGAAATAGCTCTTGGTTTAAGAGTGAACCATTATAAACTGTTTGTGCATCTCTTTCTTCCTTAAACTCTTTAAATTCAGTTGTTGTTGTTTTTACTGGTATAAACAACCGATTGTTTCTTCGAAACAACCCATTGTTTTTCTGGTGCTTTGCTGTTTTGAGCTTTGTTTCTTGGCTAACTAAATTCCTAATTTGGTTTCTTGCAAAGAATTTCATTTTAGATTAAAAAGTTTTCGAAAACCCCCTTTAAACAATTCACCCCCACTCTCGTTTAAGGCCATACATTCTAACATGTCCTCTGTCTGCCCCCCTTGCTTGAACTGGCGAGCTTTAGGGGCATTCTGCTCACGGGGGACATGTATTAACTCGAACACCGCAAAAGTCTCCTTGAGAATCTGGACATACTGTAGGTAAGCGGCCATTTGTGGGTCCTTGGCCTGGTATTCTCCCGTGACATGCCTCGTTACCAACAGGGAGTCACTCTTTGCCAGCACACTCTTCGCCCCCCATTTCTTTGGCAAGCAACATCAGCTATCAAGGCCTCATACTCTGCCTAGTTGTTACTAGCCTTGAAAGCAAACCGTAGGGTCTGCTCATCAACAGCCCGTTTGGCCCTTCCAAGATGACACCAGCCCCACTGCCATGTTGGTTAGAGGATCCATCCACGGAGAGAACCCACCTGAAACCTGTTTCCTCTTGGGGTGGGGCTGCCGAGGAGAGCTCTACCACGAAGTCAGCATAAACCTGGCCCTTGATAGGTCCTCTAGGTTCGTACTGTACATCGAACTCTGATAGCTCCATCGCCCAACGCGTCATTCGCCCTACCACATCGGGTTTCTGTAAGACTTTGCGAATGGGCAGGTCTGTCATCACGATTACGGTAAAGCTCTGGAAGTAGTGGCGAAGTCTTCACGCTGAAAATACCACTGCCAAAGTTGCCTTCTCTATTGCCTGGTACCTAACCTCAGGTCCTTGCAAAACTTTGCTCACGAAATATATCGCCCTTTATACCTGATCCTGCTCCTGGATCAGGATCGAACTGATCGCTTAATATGTGACTGCGAAGTACAAGCAAAGCGAGGTGCTTGGCTGTGGCTTGAACAATACTGGTGGGCTAGCTAAGTACTCCTTCAATCTGAGGAAGGATTCCTCGCACTCCTTGGTCCAGACGAACCTGTTATTTCTCTTGAGGCACTGGAAATAGGGGTGCCCCTTATCTCCTCCTGCTGACACGAACCTGGACAAAGCGGTCATTCGCCCTGTCATCTGTTGTACCTCCTTCACTGAGATTGGGTTGCGCATGGCTATGATTGCTACACACTTTTTAGGGTTTGCCTCTATCCCTCGCTCAGTGAGTAGGAACCCTAAGAATTTGCCTGCCTCTACCCCGAACATACACCTTTCAGGGTTCAACTTCAACATGTACTTAGCTATTGTGGTAAATAGCTCTTCCAAGTCAGCGACATGCTGATCCTTCACCTGGGAGGTGACCACCATGTCATCTACATACGCTTGGACATTTCGTCTATCATGGGCGCAAGTACTCTGTCCATCAATTGTTGGTAGGTCGCCCTTACATTCTTGAGCCCAAAGGGCATCACTTTGTAACAGTAACAGGAGAGCTCCGTCATGAACGTTGTCTTGCATTCGTCCCTGGATTCATCCGGATCTGGTTGTATCCAGAGAAGGCATCCAGGAAGCTAAGAAGTCTACATCCTGAGGCACTATCTATCAGGGCGTCAATGATGGGCAACAGGTAGGAGACCTTTGGACAACCTTTATTGAGATATGTGAAGTCCACGCACATCCTCCATTTCCTGTTGGCCTTCTTGACCAATACTACGTTTGCCAACCACTCCGAGTATTGGATCTCCCGGATGTGGCCAGCGCTTAACAACTTTTGGGTCTCTTCACTGATGACCTGACGCCTATCATCATTGAAATTTCTTCTTCTCCGGCGGACAGGTCGGACCTGGGGGTCCATGGTGAGGTGATGACACAAGAAATCGGGGTCAATGCCAGACATGTTCGAGGCAGACCATGAGAAGGCATCCTGGTGTCGTGCTATCACTTCGGAAATCTGGTCCTGCGTCTAGGGACTTGTCAAGCTAGAACTTCTTGGCCTCGATCTCCCTCTCCAACACTTCTTCTGTGGGCTCGGGTCGTCTCTCCCGGGCGATCTCGACGCGGGTGACCCATTCTTTCTCTTTGTTTTGAGGTTGTTCTCGTAGCATCTCTTGACCTCTTTTTTATCAGACTTGATGGTGATCACTGCCCCTTCAAGGGAAGGCAACTTCATCTTCATATGCCTCGAGGAGGCTACTGCTCCAATCCTGTTCAAAGCAGGCCTGCCCAGAAGTATGTTATAAGCTGATGAAGCATTAACAATAAGGTACCTGATGTTAGCAGTGCGGGAAGTCGTGCCATTAGTGGAGGTCGTCCTCAACTCTACGTGTCCCCGCACTTCTCCCTGGTCTCCCGCGAAGCCATACAAACAACCATCGTAAGGCCTCAACTGGTCAGGAGACAGGTGCCGTTTGTTGAAGGTCGACCAGAACATCACGTTGGCCGAACTTCCCTAGTCCATGAGGACGCGGTGTACCTTTCTTCCCACAGTTACTACCGAGATCACCAACGAGTCATTGTCTTGTGGAATCACATCCTGCAGGTCGGCCTTAGTGAAGACGAGGTCAAGCTCGGGTGTCTGGTCTGACTCCTAGGCCTCTACTGTCATCACTCCCCTGGCGTATCTCCTACGTTGGGATGCGGTGCACACTCCTCTTGAGAATCATCCAGAGATTGTGTTGATCTCCCTGTGGATAGGCACCTCGTGCCCCTGGTCTCTTGCTGGGGTCGCTGACATCGCAGCCCCTTGTGGTTCTTGTAGGTACTCCCTCAAGAAATCGTTCCTCACCAGTTCATCTAACTGGAAACCTAACACCAAATAATTGCGTATGCTCTGGCCATAGGCTTGGTGGAACTCACACCAAGTGTCTTTGCTGGGCCCCAGCTTCTTGTCGGTCTTTGGAGGTGACTTCAACCTGTCCGCGACATTGGGGATTGCGATCAGCTCCTTAAGATCCATTCAGAAGTTGTGTCTGGTGGGGGCGTTTTCCCTTGTGTGCGCCCTGGTCTGGGGCTTCCTCGCCTCATATGGTGGCCGCTTTCCCGAGGCTTTCCTTTCTGTTGTAGCCTCGTGTACCCTCATGGGCTGAGGACGACCAATTCCTCGGGATCAAACATGGCCGAAGTTGGTGCTTTTCTCTGTGACTTCTTCTTCTGCGGCTATGTGGGCTACGACCTTGCGACGTATCTCGTTGAACGTCTTCGGGCAACACCTTATTAATGAATCACTGAAGGGTCCTAGCAGTACTCCTTTCCTGAAGGTGTGTGCCATCATGTCTTCGTCCGTGGTGTGCAGCTTCACCACTCGTGCCCCAAACCTATTTAAGAAGTCCTTCAAAGGCTCTCCGGGTACTGCTTTACGTTAAAGAGGTTGTAGGAGACAGGAGAGGGAACCTAGTTGACAAGGTACTGCTCTTTGAACAAAGTTGAGAACTTGTCAAACGAGGTAATGTGTCCATCAGGAAGACGGAAGAACCAGTCCAACGCTGTTACTTAAAACGTACTCATGAACAACTTACAATGCATGGCGTCGGTGCCTCCTGATACCATCATCTAGGTATGGAAAGTTGTGATATGGGCTTCTGGGTCTTCTACACCTGTGAAAGTGGTCTTTGGTCCCAGGAAGCTGGCTGGTATCACAGTATCCATGATCGCCTGGGAGAACGGCATGGGGCAAGCCCTAACTGGGATAGATGGAGCTCGCCCATCAGTCGTGCGTTCCCCTACGTGCTGCAAATTTTTGCGCAGTTCCTCATTAGTCATGTGCAGCTCTTCATTGTTTGCCTACGATGCGGCCAGATCAGCCTGGAACCGTTCCTGGTCTGCTCTGGACGCCGCAACTGCTTGCTGGAGGGCGCGCAGCGTCTCCATGAGTTGTTGCATGGTGACATTGTCCCCTCTTTCTGGTGCAACTGACGTTTGTCTAGTACATCTCATGTTGCTTAGATGGCTCTCAACATGATTGTAGGTGGGACATAGTTTTATCGGGCCCCATGGTAGGCGCCAAATGTTATCGCCGATTAACTCAGCCGTCGTTGACTTCAAAGGCAGACAGTGGCTCCTCCTATCTCCTGGTGGTATCCGCTCTCTCCTTGGGTAGCTTAGAGTTGCTCCGTTGAAACAGAGGGGGCCCTATCTATTGATTGCATTCCGACGATCAAGTCAGTACTGGGCTAGAAAAAATAGTATGTAAAAGCAGTTTTAGTCTTAGAAACGGCGTACCTTTTCTAGGGTTCTTACAACCCTTTATATAGGTTGTATTAGGTCAACTTCCATGTCCCACAAGGATCTTTCCTTAAGTGGAATTAGGGTTACTGGTGAGACATCCTGTGACGCGTTGTACAAGCTTAGCGCAGCCGCGACACAAGACTTGCCTCTTCTGGAGTGCAATCTTTCCAACAACATGGCTGATAGGGTACCAACTCATGTACCAGCGCTACGGCGCCATCTGTTATGTGGGTGCCCTAATTACTCATGTGCCATGCATGCAGCCTGCCCCTTGGAAACCCTAACCCTCATGGGCCTTAGCGCCTCCAAAGGATACTTACGTTTGCTAGACCTGAACGTGCTATACACACCACATGCATGATCCTATCGTGATTTAGGTATTTCTGGTATCTGGGTGTTAACCCATGTTAACTTATACTATTTTGGGGCCCAGCTTACATGGCGCATTATTACTATCAGACCACCGAGGTCTGATGTCGACGTCTGATGTCGACCTCCTCTTCAACCGATGTCCGAGGTCTGACCAGTACAAGAGCATATCATCTCAAGCATTGTGTTCCCGAAAGATGTGCTAGATCTTTACCTCGGTAAATCTAGCTATCAAATTTTGAACAAAATGATAGTACCGCTGTAGAAATGATTCTTTGACTTTGAATTCTCCTTTCAGCTGACCGACAACAAGTTGGGAGTCACTTTTGCAAATAAGCCTCTTACTTCCAAATCAAGGGCTAGATTGAGACCTATTATGATGGCTTCATTCTCGACCTGGTTGTTCGATGTTTTAAACTCAACTTTCAATGCTTGCTCAAGAAGAAAATCACCTGGTCCTTCGAGCACCACCCCTGAACCGCACGATCTGCTATTGCAGGAACTATCAACATGTAGAGTCCATTGAGAGCCCTCCTCCTTGGTCGGATGAGGGTTGAGCTTAGCTACAAAATCAGCTAAAGCTTGCGATTTAATTGTCCCCTGGGCTGGTATTGAATTTAAAATTCCTATAACTTTACGGCCCATCCTATCAATCGTTCGGCCAAGTTTGGTTTTGCGAGTATCTTCATTATGGGGTAGTCAATTCTGACTATGATGCCATAATTCTGGAAGTGCATGCACATTCATTATGCAATTATCACCAAGGCCAAGGCGACCTTCTCAATCATCTTATACATGACCTCAACACCATGAAACACTCGGTTGATGTAGTTAACTGGTTGTTCCTCCTTTTCAACCTCTTGAACCAATGTTGCGTTGATGGCACCTCCGAAACAACGAGATAAACAATTATGGGTTCCATGGCGTTCGGCTTTTGAATAACTAGGGGGGACACCAATAAAGCTTTCAACTGGAGGAAGATCCCTTCGCACTCGTTCGTCCATTGGAACTTAGCCGCCTTTCGTAGTAGCTGCACAATGGGCTAGGTTTTCTCTGTTAACTTTTGTACAAACTTAGAGAGTGTTATAAGCCGACTGATTAGCCTTTAAATTTCCTTTACGTTCTCGGGGCTTTGCATCTCAGTGATCGCCTACATTTCTCGAGGTTTGCTTCTATGCCACAATGAGTGAGCATAAAACCCAAGAACTTTCCTCCTTCCACCCTGAACGCGCACTTTTCCGAGTTAAGCCTCATGTCGTGGTCGTGAAGGGCTTGAAACACTTCCTTTAAGTCTTTGATGTGTTGTTGGCATGAGTCGGACTTGATGATTATGCCATCCACATGAACTTCAACACTCTGATCAAGCATTCCCTTGAAAATGTAATCCATCCGTCGTTGATAGGTGGCACCTGTATTTTTGACGTTGAACGGCATGACTTAGAAGTTACTACAGTCATGCATGTCTTTTCTTTGTCTCTCGGATGCATTCGAATTTGGTTATAGCCAGAATATGGATCTAAAAACCTTAAGATGATGTGGCTTGCTGCTCCATCGACGAGTCAGTCAATGCTCGGTAAAGGATAAGAATCCTTGGGACAAGCTTTGTTGAGGTCGATATAATCGATACACATCTTCCACTTACCATTCAATTTTTTTATCATGACCACGATGGCCAACCATGTAGTGTAGTGCGCCTTTTTGATGAAGCCGACTTTCACCAACTTCTCAGCCTCTTGTCGTACGACCACACGCTTTTCTTCGTCCGTCTTTCATTTTTTCTAGGCTATTAGCTTGACTTCTTTATAAATGGAGAGACGATGTGTAATAATATTCGGGCTCAACCCGAGCATGTCAGCACCTGTCCAAGAAAAAAAATTAGTGTTACTAACCAAGGTTTGGCTTACCAACTTGCTATCATCCAGTTTTAGGGACGTTCCAATGTGCGTCTTGTGTTCATCGTCTCAAAGAGGTAAAGGATGAAGGTCCTCGCCCTGTTCAATGCGGGCTTCGTCGAGGATCAAGATCAACAAAAGAAACCATGTGTTCTTTTGTTTTTCTTTCTCGGGAACATTCCACGATTGGCTCCATGTATTTAGACGACTGTCCCCTCCTTTCTTGAGACCGTTTGTGCAATGAGGCCTTGAACAAACAACTAGTCGGCTCAAACTTTAGACTGGTGGCCTAACATTAGCCGTCTATTTTTTTTTATCCACATGGACTGTTACAGTGTCACCAATTGCCGATGGAAACTTCATCGCTAGTTGGGGAGTATACCCTATTGCCTCTAGACGATTTATGGATGATCGTCCAAGAAATATATTATAAGAGGTATTTTCATTTACCAGTAAATACCTGATTTTTATCATTTTACTAAGGTATCCTTCTTCCACGAATATAGTATACAGGCCGATGAATCCCCTTGTGTCTACCCGCTCTCTTGAAAATCCGATAATTTGTTCATCGTAGGGCAGAAGTTTTGACTCTGGAATCTTCATTTTTTTGAAGGTTTTCCAATATAGAATATCGACCGAGTTGCCTTGGTCCACCAAAACCTTGGTAATGGCAAACTTATCTATCTCCACGGTGATTACCATGGGGTCGTTTTGAGTCGGTTGATTGCGGTGAAATCGTCGTCTATGAATTTGATCAGGGGCATCCTTGGTCGGCTTCTAGTGGTTACAAAATGGAACAACTGGACGACCCTATAAATCAAGAGTGATAATGTGTTTTGAAGAATCCAAATCCAAGATGTTTGATGAAAGGCTGGTGTTGCTGCTGTGTTTGGGTGGGATCTAGGTAGATTTATTTCTGATCCACTCCTTTGTTGAATCTAAAACTGATGTGATTAAAAACCTTTTTAAAATCAAGTGTTTTTCCAACTAAGTGAAAAAACCTATTGTTTTGTTGAATCAATCGGTTGTTTTACTCTTGGGATTTTTTGAAAAAGGTTGAAAACTGTTTTGGTTGGTTGACTTAACTGTCAAGCTAAACAATCGGTTGTTACATGGTTTCAACCGATTGTTTCTTTTAAAATCCTAACAAAATTCTGTTTTGACTTGTGAATCTACTTTAAATGGTTTCTAACTGAATATGCTTTTTCATTAAATGTTTTGACCAATCTTTTGAAGATATAAATAGTTTGTTTTGTGTTTTCAAAAGTAAGAAACAACTTTGAGAAATTTAGTTTGACAGATTTGATTCTAAGATTTCAAGATTCACATCAAGTTTTGGGTTTTCAAGAGAGAGTGGAATAGGATTGCTATTGTATTCAATTCAGTCTGTATTGTGATCAAGTGTAATCCTTTCTAAACCTACTGTATTTCTGTATTTGTGTTGCCAAGGAATGTTGTGTGTTCTTGAGGTATTCAAGATCAATACTCTTGGTGTGGTTTGCCAAAGGTAGTGTGTTTCTTGAAGGGTTCAAGGTTACTACTTTGGTGGTTTGTGTTTGTGTAATCTGGTTTTGATTACTTAGTGGATTACCCAATGGATTCTGGGAACTAGATGTAGCTCTTGGCTTAAGAGTGAACCAGTATAAACTGTTGGTGTATTTCTCTCTTACCCTGAACTCATTTAAATTCTGTTTTAAGCTTTGCTGATATAAACAACCGATTGTTTCGAGAAAACAACCGATTTTTTTTTGTTGCTTTGTTGTATAATTGCTTATATTCTTGGCTAACTTGATTCATGTTCTGGATTCACACAAAGAATTTTGTTCAACTTGAAAAAGTTTTCAAAAACCCCTCTTAAACAATTCACCCTCCCTCTTATTTAAGGTCATATATTCTAACAGACCCGAGGGTACTTCAGCGAAGCCTCCAACGAATGTATTTACTTCTCGTATGGTGTTTCAAAATGGGAGTGGACTAGTTATAGTATTGATAACCTCCCGAGGGTCGTATCTTGTCTGGTTGTTCCTCATAGGACTCTCACTTCACAGTCGAGTCCTTCGTACCAGGCTCTCACTCCTTCTTCTCTGCTTTTCCAGATGCTAGTTGTCATCAAGATGATGTAAGCCTTCTCGTCCACGTCGATCGAATTGTTCTTTGCGGCTCTTGGGTGGGTACCTCTCCCTTTGTGGAAACCAATACGATTTAGTGTCGATCTTGACAAATTTGTATAGGTGGCCAGCTTGGATGAGTTCTTCTATCCTGTCCTTTAGAGCCTAACATCCCTCGGTTGTATGTCCGTCATTGCGATGGTATCCTGTCATCATAGAGCTTAATGGTTAGTCCCTTCCACTTGGAGGGGACTTGTGCGTCTATGATTTCATCTGTAAAAGGATGTCCTATCGGATCTTCATCGTTGTCATGCGGGGGAGTGTGCCTAGAACTTTGATGAGTTTGTGTTTGAGACTGGTCTTCTCGTTCACACCCATAAAGCACTGCTTTAATTCTTTATTCTGCTCCTTAAGAAGAAGTACCTCCTCCTCATTTCGACATTGATCCTCTTCATTTCGCAGTTGATCTTCGATGCCTTTTTCCCATTTCTTCCCCATTTGTGCCTGGAGGGCTTGGATCAGTGTGATCTGCTCATTCACCACTCGATCGTTGTTAGCATTGTTCCTTGTTGACACCATCTTTGTTGGTTTGTACTTGTTGCTGAAATTGACTACTATCTCGGCCTCACGGTGAGCACCAATTGTACCTGTATAGGCAAAGAGGGCCTAGATAGTACCTGAAGCTAAGCGCACCATTGTTGACGTGTCAGTGATCCTCTTATTCCTTCCTTCTTAGTGAGAATTTTCTTGTAAAAACTCAAACAACTTTTGTAGTATAATTTAAAGAGATTTTGTGTATTTAGCCTGAAGAGATATTATGTAATTAGTGTTTAATTTCAAAAAGACAAAGAGTATTACTAATATTGTATGGACATATATCAACCCTTCAATATAATATAGATATTTTAGTTTTTGGGATGTTACAATTTCTACATGGTATGGTTAGGTAGCATTCTTGATGGCTTTTCAAAGAAGGTTGTGAAATTTTTAAGTATTTGTATTTTTGTATGTGAAGAACACTTGTAACCTAATATTCAAGATAGTAAAAAAAAGATCTCTCTAGGATTGTGATGATTTAGTCTGGATGTAGATAGGAATAATAAAGCTAGTATAAATTTATAGTTATTCAGTATATTTTTTCAATGTTCTATTAATCAAATAAAATTATTTTTAAATATCAATTCACTCTTTTTTTTACACTTTACAACTTTTGTTTTTACATTTTTAAGCAAAAAAATAAAAATATATTAAAATATAAAAATGTACAATTATAATTACTAGCACAAACTCATGTATTGCAATGCTTTTTATGATCACATTTTTATTAAACATAATTCATTTTTTTAAGTTTAATTAGATATACTTTATAATAATTTATTATTATAGTACAAGAGAGATATAAAAGAAAAAAAAGGATTATATAATAGTAGTTAAAAAATAATATAATAAATTTAAGTTTGTATATTTCTTTTTAAAAGAATTTTGTAGTTACATATTTTAATATATAATTTTTTTAAAAATAGAAGATTTTTTGTTTGTTTCATTTTTAACCGGATTTCTAAAAATAAATAAAATTAAACATGTTTTATAAAAATATTTACTAAAATGTAATTTTATTTTTTTTCTTTGTTTTTTATTTTTTTTT
>Ga0123341_1005760_pt1 | contig 11100 bp, 11 predicted proteins | sample Turbeapinknodule_FD_89959 | JGI IMG/M metagenome (GOLD analysis project Ga0123341, IMG submission 89959) | Root nodule microbial communities of legume samples collected from Mexico - Turtle bean Mexico pink nodule | ecosystem: Host-associated > Plants > Roots > Nodule | place: Mexico: Nepantla... | reverse complement strand
TATGCTTACTTGTCCAACATCTCCAATAATGCAAAGGAATGACCCTGATTTGGGAGGCACTGCCTTAAATAAACCAGAATCATCCAACAGCTCAAGACCACTAACAGCTTCATCATCTTGAAGAAGAGTCATAAATCCTGTATCTGAATGCAACTGTACTCCCATTTGACCTATATTTTCTTGGGTGAAACTATATTTAATAGTTCTTAAAATGAAAGGCCAGTCCTTGAAATCAACACCCACTACACCCAAAGACTTTGCCATCTTTTGTGATACAGTTGATGCCAAGTCATGAATTGCTTCACCATAAGTCTCTACTATTTGCCTGTCATGCAAACAAATCTAGCTTATTTGAATTGAAATAATATTATAAAAAATAATAATTCTTTCATATTCACCTTTTTCTCTTATTTTCACCTAATAACTACTTTTAATAATAAAATATTATATTTCATTAAGAAAAACATAAAAATAAAATAATAGTATTATTAATTGTTAAGTGGGACTGTAAAGAAAATAATAATGTAAAACTATCATCATTCTATTATAAAGAGAATGTTGACATACTCTGATAATCCAAACAATAAATATACTGAATATTTTAATTATATTTATTATATTTTTTTTATTAAAAATATTATAATATTATTATAATTGGTTGTTTGAAATGAATTTGGTTTAAAGTATAATTTTTTATTATAAAAACCAAGAAAATGGCTCAAAAGGAAAGTGATGTTGAAGGGCCCGGTAGAAAATGAGATCACTGCAAACAGTTTAGTATTCGAGATTGGAGAGATTCTGAATGTCTCTCCCACCTTTAAATATGAGTATGGACAGAGAAACAAGTTATTTTTTTAAAGTAGATACTAAATTACCCAAATGAATTATTTAAGAGAAAATAAATAATTAGAGTTTTTTACTTATTTTTTTAGATGCAAATACCATTAAATCTTACTTTGTCTCCCCCAAAACTTTGTTAAAGTTCTGGCACTGATTATTCAGGAGCTGAAGCAAACAAAGGAGAAAGAGAAGGAGAAGGAGCTTAGTCATCCTAGTTAACAAAGCTAAATTAAATCACCAAACAGATCCTAAGAAAAAAAGTATTCTCATATGATGAAAAACAAAATTACTGATCCAATATATTTGATTTGTTTCCACAAAAGCATCCCTCAAGAGACAAATCAAAAGCTTAAATCTAACCTTCTGTTAACAATCTAACTATTTCCTATCTGTTAAGCATATAACATAATGTACTCTAACTGTGTGGCTGCATGGGTATTTTTATATATATCCTTATGAAGTATGTAATAGATACGTTTTCTGATATAATCTTAGATATGGATCTTTTCCTCTCCCATGTGCTTGCTTTACCTAATATGGTATTAAGAGCTCTTTGTTTTTCTTTTTCCTCATGTCTTCCGCTACATCCACAGTTTCTTCTTCTTCTTCTCCTTCCCCTCACTTCTTTACCACACCGATCTCTCTGAAGAAAAAATTATGTTGTAGAAGCTGCAGATTTTAGCAACCATCGATGGGTTACTTCTTTCTCATTTTCTTGATGGATCTCGCGTCCCTTCCTCTGTTCTTCCACCTGCCACTGAGGGTTCCTCTCTGTGCGTCAATCATAAGTTTACTCGATACAAACAACAAGATAGTTTGCTCGTGGCTTGGATGCTAGCCTCCATGACCACACCGTTCCTCACCAAGATGGTGGATCTTCACTCCTCTGTTGCGATTTGGGATGTTCTTCACACCTATTTCGCTGCCAACACACGTGCACAGATCAAGAAGTTCATATTGTGTCTCAAAAACCCCAAGAATGATCAAGAAGACCGTTGATCTACTTGCTGCCACAAGAGCCCCTGTTTCTGTTGAAGATCATGTTGAAACAATATTATATGGTCTTTCTGCTGATTTTGATCCTTATGTTGCATACGTAATGTCCCGAAAAGAGGCGTATACTATCAATGAAATCGAAGCCCTGTTATTAGCCCAAGAAGAACGTTTGCCAAACATTATCAGATTGATCATCTCACTATTTCTCCCAATGTTGATGTTGCTACTTAGACCCCTATGCGTTCCACCAATGGCAAATCTCAACGCAAGCCTGGTGTCTCTCGTGGTGGTCATGACTTCATGCATGCTTCTTTGAATCAAGGACGCCATCCCAACTACAGACCCCCGCATACTGACTCTTGGGTCTCACTTCGGCCCATCTGTCAAATATGCAAAAAGCATGGCCACTTTGCGGATGTTTGCTTGCAACGGTATACTCTTTCCTCGTCTAACAATATGCATGCCATTTTTTCTTCTTTCTCTTCTTAGGATTGTGTTCTCAGCAATGTGTCCATACTGGGTGTTCCTTCCTCTATGATATCCGAATAGTGGTGCTACGCATCCCATCACCAACTGCTCTTCCGTTTATTCAGATAAACAACACTATGTCGGTTCCGAAATGGTCAAGATGGGTAATGGAAAAGGTTTGTGTATTTCTCACATTGGTTCTGCTTCTCTTTCCTCTGCTACTCATAGTACGTCTCTTCGTTTGAATGATCTTTTGCTCGTGCCTGACATCACAAAAAACCTTCTAAGTGTCTCAAAATTCTCTCGTGATAACAATGTTTTCTTTATATTTTATCCTCACTCGGGTTATGTTGTGCATCAGGATACGAAGCAAGTCCTTCTTCAAGGAACTCTTAAAGATGGCCTGTACACTTTTCCTAGCTTAAAGTCTTCCTCACACTACTCTGCTAATTCTCTTTCTTTCACTGGAAACAATGCTACTATCAACCTTTGGCATCAACGCTTTGGTCATTGTCATTTTAAATCCTTAAAGCAAATTCTTTCGTCTTGTAATATCTCTGTAAAACCTGATCTTCGTTTTTGTGCTGCCTGTGCGCGTGCTAAGTGTCATCAATTTCCATATCCCACTATTTTAACTGCTTATATTGCTCCCTTTCAGCTTGTATATACTGATATTTGGGGACCAGCTTCTGTGCCTGCTTCTAATGGAGCCATATATTATGAGTTTTTTTCTTAATGCTTTTACCAAATTTACATGGATTTATGTTCTGCATACCAAATCTCAGGTTTCGCATGCTTTCAAAAAGTTTAAAGTTCTTATTAAAAACCAAACTGGCCATAAAATCTGTAATTTGCAAACTGATAATGCACGTGAATTTCTTGCCTTGACTCCTTTTCTTCAACAGCATGGTATACATCACCGTCTAACGTGCCCTTACACGCACCAACAAAATGGTTATGTGGAAAGAAAGCACCGTCATATTGTGGATATGGGTTTAGCTTTGCTTGCTCACGCTAACCTTCCCTTAAAATTTTGGGTTGAGGCTTTTATCTCTTCTGTTCATATCATTAATGTTCTTCCCTCTCCTATTATACAAGGGGACATGCCTCATCATAAACTCTTTCACACCACACCTAATTACGCTCACTTTAAAGTTTTTGGTTGCGCTTGTTATCCTAATCTTCGCCCCTATAACACACGTAAATTTGCTTTTCGTTCTCAGTGTTGTTTATTCCTTGGCTATAATTTTCACCATGCTGGTTACATTTGCCTAACTGCAAATGGCAAAACTGTTATTTCTCGCAATGTTATCTTCAATGAAACCCACTTCCCCTATAATGCACAAACGCATCCTTTTTTTTGTTTCTTCAGGTGATACCTTGCCTACTGCTTCTCATACTCCTTCTCTCACCGTTGTGTCGTTCCATTCTCCTCCTGCTGCAAGTGCACCGATCCTTGTCTCCACCACGACCAACACCCATCCGATGGTTACTCGTGCAAAATTTGGTACTCATAAACCAAAGGTGTATCTCTCTTCTCTCCCTGACGTTCCTCATATTCCTTCTTCTGTTAAAATTGTTCTTGCTTCCCCGCTTTGCTACACTGCTATGCAAGATGAATACAATGTTTTTCTTTTTAACAACACTTGGACCTTAACTACTCTCCCTCCCAATGCATCGTTGGTTGGGTGCAAGTGGGTCTTTAAAACCAAGCTAAATGTAGATGACTCGTTTCATCAGTGTAAAGCACGTCTGGTGGTCAAAGGTTTTCATCAAAGGCACAGACTTGACTATGCTGAGACTTTTAGCCCTGTGGTTCGGCACACTACCATACGCCTTGTTCTCGCCCATGCTGTTACTTCAGGATGGCATGTCCGTCAAGTTGATGTTAACAATGCATTCCTCAACGGTGATATAAGTGAAAGCGTTTACATGTAACAACCACCTGGATTCATTTATGCAAATCCACATCTTGTGTGTCAGCTTCACAAAGCTATCTATGGTTTGAAACAAGCCCCTCGCTCCTGGTTTCTCAAGCTAAGTCATACATTACATACCCTTAGCTTCACACCTACTAAGAGTGATACCTCCTTATTTGTTCGATTTACTTCTTCACACACTCTTCTTGTTCTTGTTTATGTAGATGACATTCTCATTACTGGGTCGTCTCTCTTTGCCATCACTACACTCATTTCCAGCCTTAATTCTTGCTTTGCCTTGAAAGACCTTGGTGATCTACATCACTTTCTGGGGATCCAAGTTACACGTACTTCCACGGATGACATGCATCTGTCTTAGTCACAGTATATTCGTGAGCTTCTTCATAAAACCACCATGGTCTCCTCCAACCCGCAACTACACCATTGTTCTCCATTGTTCGTCTCCAACAAAATTCGTCCATTGCCTTTCATGATCCTACTCTTTACCGGTTAGTCGTTGGTACTCTCCAGTATCTTCTTGTCACTCGTCCTGAACTCTCATACTCGGTCAACAAAGTTGCTCAGTTCATGCGTGCTCCCCAAAATCATCACTGGGAAGTTGTTAAGCATATCCTACGTTATCTTGCAGGCATTGTCCATCATGGTCTTCTGCTTCACCGTACCTCCACCTCGAAGTCCTCGCTTTTGCTGATGCATACTGGGTTGCAAACCTTGATGATTGCAAGTCCACCATAGGGTTTTGTGTTTATCTTGGTTCCAACCTTATCGCTTGGTCCACTCACAAGCAGAAATGTGTTCCCGCAGTAGCACTGAAGCTGAATATCGTGTCGTCGCTGCTGTCATGGCTGAACTTCTCTGGCTCCGGTCGCTTCTTCACGAACTTCACATATCCACATCCACTCTAGAATTTATTCTAACAACCTGGGTGTTGTTCTCCTTAGTGCTAATCTTGTAATGCATTCTAAATCTAAACACTTTGAGTTAGATCTCCACTTTGTTAGAGACAACGTTCAAACTCAGCAGGTTCAGCTTTTCCACATTCCAGCCCGCTACCAAGTTGCGGATATGCTCACCAAGCCTGTGTTAGGAGCCAACTTTCTTCGGGTTTGCAATAAACTCAAGGTTGCCCCTCCTTCAACCATGAGTTTACGAGGGTGTTAGACATATAAGAGAATGTACTCTAACTGTGTGGGTTGCATGGGTATTCTTATATATACCTTATGCAATATGTAATAGATACGTTTTCTGATATAATCTTAGAGATGGATATTTTCCTCTCTCATGTGTTTGCTTGACCTAATACTATCTATTAACTGTACTAAAGTTTATTAGTTATGAAATCGCATACAGCATACACACTAATAATAAATTCGTTAGAGATTTCAAATAAAATAAAATTTCTCATTCATTATCATCACTTGCTTTGCTTAATTAGTGGGAGAAAGAGAGAGAGTGTAGAAGAAAGGAACCTGTGATAGGTTGGCAAATCCAATTGGGAGAAGAACTCTTCAAGTGCCTGTGGTGATTTATTCATGTCATATATCCCCATGCCCTCGTAGAGAGGACTTGTTGGAATGGGTGGCACATAACCACTATCAGGAATTATGGATTTGTTGCGCATTTTGATCTCCAAAGGAAGATCATGCACGTATTTCACCACTGATTTCATTTCACTCATCAGAGTTTTTGGAATGGAGTGGTTGATGATCCTGAAACAACCACATTTCTCACATGCTTCTCTCAGCTTCTTCAACTCCTCTCCCTCTGAAAGCTTCTCAAAATCCACCACAGGAACACTAGCCTCCATTTCTTCTTGATCCTTCTTCTTCACCCTTTGCCTTCGATATGATTCTCAGAGTGATGGAAGAAATAATAAGTGGGATCTGAAACAAAGTGGTACGAACATCTGTTGTCAGACAACAAGAAAGACAGAGTCACATGTTCTTCTGCAAATCAACTGTACTGATAAAACATCTGTTGTCTGTTGAATAAGAAAAAGAATTTAAAAAAATATATAAATGATAAATCATTATAATAATATTTTAGTTTTTAAAATTAATTTTTATTTAATAATAATTTTTAACAAATAACAAACTGATAATGAATTAAAAATTTATATTTTTGCACTGGTGAATTGGATTCCCACCACTAATTCACCTTAGAATCAGTATCAGTGTACCAAAAGTGTGATATTGTAAAGTTTTACGGCAACAGCTATAATGGCTAAATTTAAGCAATTTAATTAGCACTGAAGAGATAAAAAGTTACATATAAGATAAAATATGAAAGAGCCTATGCTTTAGTGGGACTATCTCCGTACATTCTATTCTCAGGTTCATAAAAAAAATTAATATTATAAGTGGGTAATGAGGACAATAAATAAAATAAAGAATGAAGTAAAGAATAAATTAATATTATTATATGGAAACGTGGAGAGAGTTAAAAAATAATAATAATAATAATAATAATAAATAATAAAAATAAAAATAAAATATATATAACTTTTTTTTACTACTTAGTTCACGACTCCACCTCCGCTTGGTCAAATCTCGCTTATTCACTTTACTTAAATTTTATAATTAATATGGGATAATAATGTATTTTTTTTTTAAAGTTGTGACTATTTATATTATTGTGGGTTCATTATTATTAGGTCAGATTAATGTTTGTATCATGATTAATAACACATTATCTAATGTTTACTTATTGTTTAGACTTGTTAATTTCTTTTTTATCTCTAATGCATTTTGTACATGTCAGTTAGTATAAACCGGATACCAAATCTCTAGGATACTTCTAATACTTACCGATACACTTGTCCCTCAATCTCAAGAGGTTCAACTTGAAGAGTCTAGATGTGACCGTTGCGCTTTCCAAAGTAGGATGTGACGTTGACCGCGCCAAAACCTTGATAAGACGTGCCTCATGATGATTTTGGGATTTTGGGCTCAAAATTGTACGATGTAATGAGGACCGTTGGATCAGAAACGCTCTAAAAGTTGAGATCAAGGTGGAGTTTCATTGTTCCTCCCCCTCAACGCCTATAAATAATGACTTTTACTTACTTTGCTCTGACTTATGAGCTTTACAATCTGACGAGGTATTTTTCCTTCACTCCGAGAAGTTAGTTATGTCTTCTCCTTCTAGCTCTTTTGAATCCACTTCGTCCCTTTCATCTTCTTCATCTTCTTCGTCCGGGTGATTCTCGATCGATCCTGTGTTAGTCGGGGCCATCCAGGTCTTGCCCTCCATTGATGCATTTGCAAGAGTTGATCACTCGATGGGTGAAACCGTAGGTCCCTCTAATACTAGCGAGGTCGTGTCGCCAGGTGTAAACCCAATTAGGGCCAATGACCCAGCTACGGCTATCGACCGATCAACCCCTGCTGGGGAGTCGTCCCACCGTATGGCATTCGACTGGGTCGATCCTAAGGTCATTGGCTATTTTTCTTAGTTTTGGGACTCTTCCTCCATTGCTTCTTTTGTCGACAAAGTGTGCCTTTGGAAACATGATGTCGTTGATGGCATCCTTGTTGTAGATTTGTGTCATTCGGCCAATACCGTTTGTATGGGTCGGCCTCCCTTAGAACCTCCTTTTTTCTTTGCTTATTCTTGCTTCTTCTCTGACCTTCACATCGCTTTCCCCTCCGATGAGTTTACCATGGGTGTCCTTTGGGCACTCAACATTGCTCCTACTCAGCTTCATCTCAACTCATGGACTTCCCTTCAGGCCTTTCACCTTGTTTGTGACATGTTTTGTTTGCGTCCTTCCCCCAAGACGTTCCTACACTATTATACCTCCCACCCGACCGACCTTATAAGTTGGTTGTCACTTATCAATCGATCAAAAAACATTCTTTTTGCCCTATAGACTACCTTGTACAAAATCTTCAAAGAGAAACTTTTCAAGATTTTCATAGAGTCAGAGGGTATGGAATATTTTTTTATCGAAACAGTCAGTCCCAATTTCTCTTTTATTGGACCAAGACCCCAACTCGACTCAAACACTGGCCTCATTCCTCCTCGAGCACCAAGGAATTGGAGATCTACATTGTTTTTTATAGTCTTCTCAGAAGACTCCCTACTTGAAAGCTCTTGACCGTATATAAGTTATTCCAACGGTAGACAACCTATCATGGTATATTTACATAATTCTTCCTCTCAGACTATTTTATCATTTGTGCTAATAATATCTCTTACTTTGCAAGTATAATGACTCAGACTGCATCTCTATTGGCCGATCTTCGGCATAAGGCTGCAACCTGTAAGAGTAAGGATAACATCGAAATAGTTGCAACTTGAAACCCCTCCCCTGTCGAAGTGTTCGAACCCCCTCAACACTCAGAGAAAGGCAGTAGAAGGAAGAAGAAAGAGATGACAACCACCACTACGAGGAGAATTTTTTTAAAGTCTACTCCTTATTAGAAACTCCTTTCGATGGTGATTTTTCGTTAGATTGATTGAAATATTTTTCATTAATATCATATATCATAAATTTAATCTTGGTAATCGATTACCAAGATTTAAACTACAACATCTCTTATCTCACTTCAACCTCAACTAATGTATCTCTGTAAAATCTTTTAACTAAGGCTTTTTTTCTAAAATGATTTTCATAAAACAAAACAACTTTTTGAATAAATATAATATCATCAACTTATCTCTATTTCAACATTTTTTTTTATCTAAGTTTGCATATCTTCAACTTAACTTTAACCTTGTTTGAAGGATCTTAAATCAATTATATTACTCTTCAGTTTTAATTATGATATATTAACTCATGAATGTGTAGATATATTTAACATGAATACTTTAAAGAACATATTTAACTCGATTTTTAAAACTAATCAATGATTTCAAATTAATTTTAAAATCAATTAATAGTTAAAATCAAATTTAAAACAAAACTTCTTCTATTTTAGAAAAAAACTTCTTTTATTTAAAAAAATTAAATATATTTTCTACCTGTTTTATAAAATCCCAAACCAATTTTATTTAATTAAATGAATATAAACCACACAAAATCAACGTATAATGGTAATCTCTTCGGGCTACCCGTATGCATCGTGGCTCGATTCTGATTCCTAATCCGGTTGTTTCTTCTTATACCTCCATAGGTTCTTTTGTCACTTCACACAAAACATGAAAATACTTTTTTATCCTTTTTATACCACCTTTATAGAGAGTAGTTTTCAGATTACGTAATCTGGACACACGTTTGAAAAAAGACTTCTAGATTGCATATCCGAAAGCTAAATTTTTTTTCGAATTATATGATCCAGAAATTAATCATGCATCTGAAAAAGACTTTCGGATTATATAATTTGAAAGCTAATTAAGAATTTTGAGAAAGACTTCTAAATTACGTAATCTAGAACATTATAAAGGGGTATTTTTTGAAATACCAAAATTTATGGAGGTGGATGGTGGTGGAGGAAGGAAGAGTCTCCTAACCTAACTCAAAGCACTTGGGCTTTTCATGTTTTTTTTCTTCTAATTCTTATTTTCTGATATAATTATTACAATCTTTATACTGTATTTAATTCCATTGCTTGGTTCAAAAAGAGTTAAAAATATTCTTAAATCATGAGGGAAAAATCATGTGTCATCCACACACATCAAACAATTTGTGACGAGGTTAAGTTTTTATTTACTTATTTTCTTTAAATTAAATTGTACATTAAATTATTTAATAAATTATTAAAATATTTTAGAAATTCGTAAAAACGACAGTTGTTTTAGCTAAATAATTTTAATTTAATCAAAGAATAAAATAATTTTTTTTACAGTAAAAAAATATCCAACAACAATTTTTTGAATAAAATAATATTTTTTTTTATGTAAAATGGATGGAACTGGTATAAAGTTATAATTTTTCAATAAAATTTATATGAAATAAACACTGTGTATATTCATCATATTTTTCTTACAAATGATCAAAATGAAATGAAAGTTAGCGACATTGCTGCTTGTGAAAAACTTTGCGAGAAAGAGTATAAGAGAGCAGAAACTTCAACTTTTTTGAGGCTGGGCCAGGTTTGAGAACACCATAATTCTGAGTTTTGAAACCTGAGCATACTCTGTTATGTTTTTCAGCCTCTGAGCACCATCCTCCAAAAGAAAATTCCCCATGATTCCTCTTGAGAAGGTCTCTGTCAATTTTATCCAGAAGAGGGTCATTTTTCTTGAATTTTCTGGCAAATGGACGGTTGCTCAAGACCATTTTTCTGTAATCTTTGAGTCCTAGTGTCCTTGGGTGTTGTTTTGGAGGATAATCCCAAGTAATGTAGTGTAGGTCATTGTTTGCAGTGGTGTTCTTGTAGTCCTTGGAGTTGCAAATAACTGTTTGGAAATATCCTTCTGGGGATGACACAAAGTTTGTGTAGTAGAGAAGGAGGATTCTTGGCAAATTTTCCCACCCAACAATGCAATACTCTGCAAAAGATCTTGATAGTATTGTCCATGCTGAACCTGGACATGGAAAACATTTCTAGTAGCATCACCTTGATCAACTTATTCAAAATGGTAACAAGAAAGATTATGAATACATAATTATTATTTTTATCGACAAATGAATAAGTAAATAAAATCACCTACTTTGGAGGCTCTAATCTATATATATAATTAGATTTAAGGTAAATATTACATAAAATCATCCGATAGAAACAATTTTTAGAAAACAAAATAATTAGTTATAATAGTAATTAAATTAGAAACCATTTTAGAAACTAAAAAAAAAAAATTGATTTCTAAATTAGTTTCTATTACTATTAATATTGGTTGCTAATTAGAGACCAATTTAGAAACTATTTAACAATAATAAAAACTAATTTAAAAATCAAAAATTTATTTAATT
>Ga0123341_1005758_pt1 | contig 11102 bp, 7 predicted proteins | sample Turbeapinknodule_FD_89959 | JGI IMG/M metagenome (GOLD analysis project Ga0123341, IMG submission 89959) | Root nodule microbial communities of legume samples collected from Mexico - Turtle bean Mexico pink nodule | ecosystem: Host-associated > Plants > Roots > Nodule | place: Mexico: Nepantla... | reverse complement strand
ATATAAATGAAAAAAATACTATAAATATCTTAGTAAATTTATGAAAATTTACTATATTTAGAAAAAAAACTTAAGTGACTCTAAAAGTGAGTATTCACATCATAACATACAAACCAATTTTTTTAATTTATTACTTGAAAGACAAATTCACTAAGTACTTAAAACAAAAATAAGTTATATATTGTAAGCATAAAATATATGTAAGTCTAAATTGTATGAATTTGAAGTGATTATTGTTTTGAGATTCTTTATTAAAGTATTTACATTCTTATATTTTTCACATATAGAATCATAATATGTATAAAATATTATCAAATAAATATTTACATGTGTATACATATTAATCATATAATATTTCGAAATATATCCATTTTTATAGGGATTTTAATATATACACATTTCAAAACAAAATATTCAAGAGAATTAAACATTTTCTCTGCTTATTGTGGAGTTCTCTGACCTCTAGCATCATATGCTCTAGTGTAAATACACGACATTCTCCTATAAGAAAAAGGAAACATATAATATTTCAAAATATATCATTCTTCATAAGAATTTTAATATATAAGCATTTCAAAACAAAATATTATAGAAAATTAAACATTTTCTTTACTCACTGTGGTAGCATCATATGCTCCCGTGTAAATATACGATAATCACATATAAGAAAAATAAAACACAATGGAAACATATAGTATTTCAAAATATATCCCTCTTCATAAGGATTTTAATATGTGCACATATTAAAACAAAATATTCAAAAAAATTAAACATTTTCTGCCTGTAGAATTATATGCTCTCGTGTAAATACTCGATAATCACATATAAAAAAAAAACACAAAGGAAACAACAGGGTAAGCTAGCTATTTTTTAAATTTCAAATATAAAAAAAAAAAAACTTAACTTAACAAGCATGAATGCATCAACCTCATGTATTTTCACAAAGAAATCAAGTGTCTATAAAATTCATAATTCATCTTTCTCATGTCAGACTTCTACTAACCCACAACACATAGACACTTGACTCTACTTCCGAAAGACCAATGTATTGAAATTAGAACTCATAGACATGCACCTGCCATACTACCCAATGTGAATCCACACAACCATGTGAATAAAAATATCTCAAGTTCAACCTCTTCCTATGACAGGGTTAATTCATATGATAAAAAAGGTTCTAATTTACATCACAGACAGAATCATATGAACCTCATTCGACTCTCATTACCTCGTACTTTTGATCTATGTGATTCCAAGATACCAGTAGAGTCAGGATCATCCATTTTCAAAGTACATCACAAATCAATACACTACCCTAAAAATCTCAACATGGTATTTTCTTTCCTGGCAATACTATGTCTCGATCACATTTCACATCATTGCATACTGCATTTAACATGTCAATACACCATTAAATCACATCAAAGTTTAAATTTCTAAAAAATTCAATATATATCACAAATTTCACATAAATGCATAAATACTTACTTTTAATCACGTAATTAAATAAAAATAAAATTTGTACTCAAGAACAATACAAATATAATAAACTCGAATTTCATAGGCAAAAATAAAAAATTTAAGTTTTTTTTTTAGTTTGAGCGAAAGTAATCTTGCTTGAGCGAGAATGAGTCTCGCTTACGTTTAAATCCTCTCGCTTTAGTGAAAATCAACCTGAGAGCACCTCATTTTTTATCCCATTTCCGCTTAAGCGCGATTTCCTTTCCCTTGGGTGAAAATGGGTTTTGCCTAAGCGAGATTTCTTATCCCTTGAGCGAAAACAGACCTGAGAGTACCCTATTTTTCACTCTATTCTCGCCTAAGTGAGAATTGTCTCGCTTGAGCGAGATATGTTGAAACCATATATTACACATTTTCATCCAAAGTTTTCATTCAAATTAGTGTATATTCAAGTATATCAAACCAAAGAAGCAATTCCTTGCTATAATTTGGTAGTTACTCTTTAAATCCATAATACCCTGTATATATTTAACATGTATAAATCAAAATTATTCATAAACAAACAATTAAAAATTAGGATTTCGTGCACATATCAATTATATCTTAATACAATTCAATTCACTCATACTAGCATTCAACACTTTTAATTCCAAACAAAACACATTGGATACTTATTCTCATAAAAAAACATATACTATACAAAATATACAAAATCAACTATTTAAATTTAAGTTCAATCAAAACACTACTTTACTCAAAACCAAACAATCCTGCAAGAAAATTTGAGATTGGTGATCACGTCACCCCCACATCCAGGTCCTCTAACCTAGGGTTTTATTAAAAATTAAACTATTCTCCCTTACTTGAGTAGCAAGTGTTCACTAAGAGTTTCAACTTCTAAAAAGCCCAATGACACTTTAACCTACACCAGAAAGTCATGATAAAACATCTAACTAAATCACTAGGACTCTGAGATAACAGGGACTAATCCTGAAGCTAATAGTGTCACATGCAAAGACCTATACTAAAGACAAACCTAATCATATCAAAACTGACTCAAAGGAAAAGGATAAAAAAGAATTTACTTTGTCTAAGATTTTGATCAGCCTTGTAGTCTTTGTTGTTAGGAGTCTAATGGCGGACTCCGATTGTCAATCTGATGAGTGAGGAGATCAAAATGATAGAGAGATGGTAGAGGAAGGGAAAAAATAAGTTTTAGAGAGATGATGATTCTTTTAATCTGAAACTTGAATAACTGAATTTTCTATTTATATACTCTTTTTACTTTATAATAAAATATTTAGGTATCATTTAAAAGATACCAATTCTACTCTAAAACTATTTTCTAGATCCTTGCAATATTGAATATACGAGCTTTTAAATTTTTTATGATTGATTAAGGATAATGTTGGAGATCCTACATCGACTAGAGATGAGTACCTTTCATTGTATATAAGTGGGTGCAATCCTCACCTCATTGAGCTGGTTTTATGGGGTTGAGTTAGGCTTAAAGTCCACTTTCGTAACAGATAATTTTTAATTCAATCCTTGTGAAAGCTTAATACTTGTAACTATTCAGGTTTATGGTTTATGTTTGTCTAACCAATTAGGGTAAATAAATTGGGAACAACAAGTTGACCTATAAATAAATTAAAAATAAACTATATTAGAAAATTGGATGTCAACTACACACATAAAAGAAATTGAAAAGAGAAGGAAATTACACTAAAAGAATTAAGAAAAATTTTATGTGTGAAATTTCTCTTAGCTCATTAATGGTGTTTTTTTTATGTTAAATAAAATGGTTAGCGATTATATATCGACTGAAAATAATAATTTTTCATAATATATAGGTGAGTGTAAACTTTACATCATAAACTTATTTTATAAAGTTAAAGTTAGATTTATTCTGTTCTTAATATGATATTAGAGTTATTTAAAAATCTATTATAACAATAGTGTGTTGATTTATCATATTATCCGCTATCGAGTTTGGAATTATTCCTAAATGTATATTTCATAGAAAGTCTTAATAATATATAAGTTGTTACAAAGTAGAAATAAAATGAATCACATGTTTCTTAATTTGTGACATTGTTAATTCAGATAATTGTGATGAATAAAATAAAATAAAATAAATAATAGTAGTGTGCGTATGTTTTATGTAGAATTAGTAGACACTTGGCATATTGTGAACCATGCTTATAAATGCGAGATCAATAATTCCATGACATTGAATTGCAGGTTCCCTAACTCACCCATTTAAAGCAATGGGAAAGTGACATCTTTACATTTTCTATAAAACGATAGAAATAATATTGAAACTAGACACCTCATTTTGCATAATAGAAATGATGCTCCCCCCAACTCAGGCCAATTCTTTTTAACAAAAATATAAAAAAAATGAATTAAATTAAACTGGCTTTTATGGAAGCCTAGACCGTGATAGGACACAGATGTCTACCTCCAACTAATGCAGACACTGCTAAAATCTGTTTAACAACTACTAGTATTTAAGACATTCTTACTACCTCTATGTTTTTATCTCTCTCTCCATTACCAAATCTATATCATTCTAACTCCAATCAAATTCAAAGTTACCACTAACAATTACTACATTTTAACTAACACATTATTCATACTCTACCATTTCATAAACTCATCTATCAAATCTGTCATTTACAAAAGTTGAGATGCTTCCACTTTTTTACATTCAAATGCTCTGATCATGTCTCTCTGAACTCTAGATAAACACTCTTTTTTTATCAGAACACATGTTTGATTAATTGGAATAAGTTTCATACTACCTTAACATAGGTGGAGAAAAAAAATATAAGGAATAATGGTTTGAGATGGTGTGGTACAGGCCATTGAATGAAGTTAGGAGATGAGAGAGTGATCCAATTAAAACCAAGTGAAGTGGGATGAGTTATTTCACTGCTGTCCTCATCACAATTATGACCTGTGCCCTATTCATAACAATTGATCCAGCTACAACTAGAAAGTGATAGTTCAAGTCCTGATACTGCTTCTCAAATTCAATTTCATTTCTGAAAAATAAATTATGTTCTGAACTCCAGAGTGGAGACTCCATTGAGTAGTCTTGTACCCAACTCCAACATTTTGGACAAAATAAATTCAATAATGGCCTAACTTACTTTCCCACAATTGTATCAGTACTGAGTTTTTTATTTGCTTTCTTATTGTTCCAGAGCAATCATACAAGTTCTCATCTAACTAGCTTCAGTTTTTGGAGGGTTTCAACTATTTCTTAATCAATATCTTGTATCTACCAACATTAATATAACATATTTTAAAAAATTCAGTAAAAATGATGCAATCTAGAATGTTATGATAACATGTTGTTATTCTAGTAAAATCTAAAATTGATGAACAAATGTTGTGCAAATAGGATTCCTGTTTGGGAAGAGGAAAATTGCGCACATCAATAATAGTTGGCAAACCTATATGTATAAAGCACGAGATACCAAGTCCTCAATTTGAGCACCTATGGTTTTGTTTGCTGTGAAAAAGTTGTATTTGAATTCATTGAGGAAAGCAAAAGAAAAAAGAAGTATAGATATGCATATATTCACTCCAGTTTTTATGTATACGCAGTTTTTAGCAAATCAAATTTAGAGATGTTGGTCGCTGTTTGCACAGAAGAGAAACTTTATACATATTTTAAAAATATTATTTGGTGAAAGGAAGAAGAAGCCTTGTCTAAGTTATGATTAGAGATGGTGTTAAAACATTGATAAAGATAAGTGAAAGTGGTGCTATTATTAATAATATTACTATTATTATAATAAGTAAATGTGGTCAAGCTGCCATCCCATGTGGTTTGTCCTATTACAACTTTTCTGATTGATCCATGTGACTCTATATATATAAGTTCCCCTATCTTTCAGACCTTCACCCTTATTGGTTACATTTATGGTTCACAGTAACAAAACACTAAATTGCATTGTTCTATTCATATTCATAAAACATTGTAGAAAGACATCAAGTGTCTGTCTTTCTCTTATTATTATAATATGGTATTAATATGTGTAGCCCTTCTGGTTCACTTTTGGCATTTTCAAAAGCACATTCATTTGAAATGGATCTTCACAGTAACGGAAATCTCATTGAAAGACCATTTTATTATCAGACTTATGGTATGAAGATATGCAGAATTGGAGTCACAGACTGAGAGTTACCCTGCAAATGATACGCGTGACTCTCTAACATAAATCTGTTTTAGCCAAAGTAATGCCCTCGCGTGCTGGTATAAAATATCTGTCACTGGAGTGTTACACCACTTAACACAAAAGGGGAAAAAAGGGTTGAAAAATAAAAAGATACAAGAGTGGTTCCAAGTGTGAAGTGAAGGGAGAAAGAATGAGGGGTCCCCATCATCCTCAATTTCCCATGCCTTAGTTATATGAATGTGGTAACTGCTAAGAGAGCTCACTTCCCAATCATCAAACTCCCATGTTCTGTTTCACGCACCCTCTTCCAATGCACACATTTCCCTGCTTTTCAAAATAATTCTTCCCATTCCACTTTTCTTGAGGTGCCAAAAAGGATTTTTCAACCTGCATTTTCCATTATAATTTCTAAATCATGATTTCAGTTAATCAACTTTTTTTGCCACTGCTTAAACTTGTCTTTGGGGATCCCAAATCATGTCAAGCACACAAATATAAAATATTGTAATTCTTATTCAAAAGATGTTTCTGAAGGCATAATTTTCACTCACTTTAGTATAAAATCTACTGAGTTTTTTTTTCGGACATGATAACACTTTATATGTTAGAGAGATTAAAATAGCATTTAACTCGAATATTGCTCAAACTAAATAACCCTGTAATTCCCTAATTTATTTCTGTTTTTTTTTTCTCTTTTCTTTTTTATTCTCTCACTTGAGCTCATTTTAAAAGGACTTATTGCTCGAAAAACTCTATATAAACATTTCTTATATATTACTATAATATTTAATATTTTGTGAGATTTTTCATGTAAATTTTATCTAAAAACCAGTAAGAAATGATTTTTTTTACAGATTTCATAAAGTATCACAAAATATTCACAGATTTTTTTTTATAAAATGTGAGAAATTTCTTGTAAGATACATAATATGACTTCTTTTCACAAATTCCTTTATCAAACAATTTTAGGATGATTAAATAAATTTTAAAGTTGGTCAAAAAGTGAATGCAAGACTAGTTGAAGAAAAACACTATTTTAATAATTCATTATAGGTTTAATCGTTTATTATTATAGTCTATACATGAAATACGCTTACATTTGCATGTATTATTGGGTGGAGTGATTTTAAGAGAGGACAATGATACTACTGGTATTTTGTTCACAGCCCCACTTAACAATTAATAATAATAATATTTTATTTTAAAATTTTATTTATTTTTATTAATGGAATATACTTTATTATTAAAAGAATTGTAAAGTAAAAGTGGAAGAAAAAGATGAGTGTCAAATTTATATTTTCCTTTACAAAAATTTATTCCATTGAGACAATGATACTTTGATACTGGTATTTTTCTCACATTTCCATCTCTGACAATCGATAATATTATTATTTTATTTTTTAATGTTATTTTTATTAATTAAATATAATATTTTATCATTAAATGGGTTGTATAGTAGAAGCCAGAGAAAAAGGTGAGTGTCAAAATTATATTTTCCTTTAAGAAAATTGATTCCATCTGATTGTTTAAAGGAATAATTTTTCGCACAGCAAATTTGTGAGAATGAAATGAAACAATTCGAAATTTCTACTTCTATGTTTCAATGAATCAATGAAGATAAACCAGAACATACAAATTAACTAGAAGTTTAATTGTTAGTTTTCAATCATAATTTCTACAAAATTATTTATCATTAGAACTCAAATTCTGATTTAATCAAGATGTCGGGGAGTACCTAAATAACTAAAAAAATTGATTTTGAAAAGGGGGCAGTAGCACTCTTTTGAATACATTCTTTTCGTATTTAAAGTTGATTATAGATTAGAAAAACTTCTAAATCTCTCTTCTTGTTTTACAATGAAATTTACTTATAGTTTTATATTTTGAATAAAATTAGAAGAATAAGATATTAAAAAAGTGTTATTTTCATGGTTCATGAATGTTTAAAACATTGGTATGATATGCTAATCCACATTAAAGTGTTTGATTTTGTTAAAGGAATATGCATTGAAGAGGTAGGGGGTGTGGGTGTATCTTATTAATACATAGATGTTAAGAATATGATATTAATATTGTAGAAAAGGTTATTGGGAGAAAAGGATATAGGAATGACAAATGAATGATGATGATGAAGAGAAGATGTGATTGTGATTCCTCTATCTTGGGCTCAGTAGTTGGACCACTTCCAACACTGTTATTCCCTCCCCACCCACATGGATTCTCTCTTTCTTTTATCTACTATATATGCTTCTCCATTTTTGTTCTATTCATTTTTATTCATTCACCTCTTTTGCAACCAACCTACAACCCTGCCTTTCCCTCTCTCCTCTTTTATACAACAATTAAAAATTCACTATCTTGATTCAGAAAAGAGACATTCATCTTATGGTGAAATAAAAATTGTTTAATAGCAAGCAAGCTATATTTGTTTGATATTATTATTATAAGGAAATGAGAGCAGTTTTTTATTATCCCTTTAGTTTTTAATTGGTTGAGATCATGATATATTAAATTATATAACTTCACTTTAGTCAGTTGTTTTACAATTATTCAAGTTTTGATAAGTCTTTTCAGATCAGAGAACTCAGTCAATCAACAACATAAATAAGGAGAATTATTGTGTGTAATAATTAAGGTAATGCAAGAGAGGAGAAAATTTTCTTTTTTGTGGAGAAGCTGATCTTCTTCATGTGGTGGAATACATGGCAACCTTGTCATGTAGTGAAGGTTATTAGTTATCTTTGACCTGTGGAATTTGAATCTGTTAATTACCCTATTGATGTTCTGACTGATATAAGACATATATAGGAATATAAGCACGACCTAATCTAGAACAATGGTCAATTTGTTTATATCCCAAAAAGAGACCACTCCCCTAACACTCACATGCCATTGCTTTTCTGTTTACCTCTGACCTAAAAACGGGAAATCAAAGATCCCAAGTCCAAAAGAAGATGATGAGTGACGAAAAGAAGAAAAGATGAATCTATGCACATGATATGCGGGGGAACAGTTTTGTGGCATCTGCTACTGCTAGATCTTCTTCTCACATGTAATTTCCTAACACTGTGACAAATTCACCATGTCACAGACTTTACAACCATGTTAGAAAAATTCGTACAGATAAAGGAAATGATAAAAAAAATAAGGTTACAGTAAAAAAAAAGTTCACAGAAATGATACACTTTAGTAAATCAATGTAATTTATTGAGATGTTCGATGAATGTTATGATTAGTCTAGTTGGGTAGATAGATCAGTTATTGATTCATTAAGATAAAGAAAGGAGGGTGTTGTGGTGCGGATGAGGTCAGATATGTAGGGTTTAGGTATAGCCATGACAGTAATAATTAATGGAATAGAATTTGGTTTAATTATAGTATGATATAGTAATCCAAAGAAGGCTATGGTGTATTAGACCTTGACATGTGTGTATATTGTAGTTTTCCTTGAACGAAAGGGAAGTAGCCAATAACATGAAGTAGGGGGAGAGGGTTTGTTATATTATTGGCTTGGCTCGTTGTTCCAAGTAGTTGGTGCATTAAAAATATGCACATATAGAAACACTCTGAAGTTGGACTATTTAATTAAGCAAATGGGGAAGAGGAAGTGAAAGTGATTGGAGGAAATGAAAAGAAAATGATGTATAACGGTTCTTTTTGTGAGTACAATACATGAGATAAGATGATGTGTTCAAAAAATGGTTGCTTGGTACTGAGAGGGGTATGTCTCCATCTCCATTTGCTTGGGATGCGTACCCATTTGCCAAATGCAGTGCGCTTTCTCATCGATAACGTAGCCATTCTCACATGCAAAACCGTTCTCTCTTATTGGGCCACTTCATTGGAGGATTCAAAACATGGCTCCATGCTTCATGCACACTCCATAGTGTGTTTATGTGTGTATACTCGTGATTATGGTCAAGTACTCCCCCTCTCACTATAATCATGCATTGAACCTTTCCATAAACTTTATTGTAAAGTATTCTCAGTTCAGAATGACATTTTTTTACTTCCCATGTACAGATGCTGACCACCATGATGCAGCAACGGTCTTCTTATGGGCCATCTTTCTTCTACCAAATGGGATACTGATTCTCTCCTCTACTCTTTTGTTCTACAACAACAAAATACAAACAAATGCCAACAAACTATTCTCTAACAAAATCCTTTCATCACCTGCAAGTGCCATTTGCACACCCTAATTTTAGTCGCATTTATTTATATATATATATATATATATATATATATATATATCAAAACTTGAATATATTGATCAAGTTGAAACAATCATGTGTAAGTTGATAAAGTGATTTTAACATGCTAAATAATATGTGATTTCCTATTACATCTTTTATTTAAATTATTAATAATTTTTTTCATTATTTTTTCAAGCAATGTGTAAAAATACTTAAAATTAAGAATATAAGTTATAAAATAATAATTTGTGTGAAAAACTGGGAGTGATAAACTTTAATTTGACATAAATATGTAAAAGGGTTGGATTTAAATGGGGAATTTGAATGCTAATTAGGTGGCGGGTTGCCGGCCACTGCAACTTTATTTATTTGTCTGTTCGTGCAGGCGAGGCGCACTACAGTGTATAGATAATTGAAATCCAGAAGCAGCAATAGTTTAGATCCAAGGACAAAGTGTGATGATGTTCTTTCTCTTTGCACAGTATTGCACCCTACAATTATTGATCACTTAGCTTCACCTTTAGTTTACAAATTCACAAATTCTTCTGACTTTTCACCCAGATGTATTTTGGGGACTCTGAATTTCAAACTTAATTAAGTTTAAATTATCCTTTGTTACTTCATGTATTGTTAAGTTTAAATTAACTGGCTACAAATGCCTAAAATCTTGCTAATTAAATTCTTGATTGAATTAATGACATTGTGAATTAAGTTGATTTAATATGTTTTTTTAATAGATAACACTTTTCTATGTATAAACTCATTAGGAAAAGACAACAATATAGTCCGGGCAGTTTCAAATTTTAAACTATAACCTAGGATGTGTTTGGAAAGATGTTGAATTTAATGCGACTCACGAAAGATGTGTTTGGCATGCATAAACTTACCTTTAGAGCTTTGTGGATGAAAAACCTAAACACGAGTTGTGGTTTAAAATCCTTATTTATCATTAATGTTGTGTGATTTGGGAGAGTGAATTTAAAGTGATTTGAGATAAAAAGTAGAATTGTTTGAATTGAAGTATATTAGTGTGATCTGTGAAGAAAATTTATTAAAATTTGTGAATGACGGTTGTGTGAAAGTTTGTAACTAACTTGATAAATATAATAAATTTAAAATAATTATAAATAATTTATTATAAAAACTTTAAAATTTAAAATTTAAATAAATTAATAAATAATAATAAAAATCATATTAATAATTAAATTTTAAATTACTTTTTATTTAATATTTTAATTATTAATTTTATTAT
>Ga0123341_1005757_pt1 | contig 11102 bp, 8 predicted proteins | sample Turbeapinknodule_FD_89959 | JGI IMG/M metagenome (GOLD analysis project Ga0123341, IMG submission 89959) | Root nodule microbial communities of legume samples collected from Mexico - Turtle bean Mexico pink nodule | ecosystem: Host-associated > Plants > Roots > Nodule | place: Mexico: Nepantla... | reverse complement strand
TACAAACTCCTACCAAAATTTATTATAAAGTGATTTTATTTAACAATAAATTATTTGAAGTCATATAAATGATAAATGAATTAAATTTCTAATGAGATGAATCTGATAGGAGTTTGATACAATTCAATTAAAATAAATTATTCTAAATTTTTAATACTTGGATATAAAATTCGTACATAAGTCAATTGAAACTTTGAAAGACATATTTAAAAAAATATTCTCAACAAAACTCAGTCCAAATAATAACGCTTCTTAAAATTCCTCATGCGTGTTACAACGCTGACAGTTTAGTCAGTTAATCTAAGGTTCATCATCTGTTATGATTTTCAAAATCTTCAACTTCGCCTGAACATATTGGCTCATCTTCTTGTCATGTTATATAATGTTTATCTATTGATTTTGGAGAAAAGGGCAACCATTTTTTTTCAAACAATAGATTTTGTTCTGAGGCTTTGATTCAATCCTCTACACAATCTGTGGTATCTTCTCTCGTCAAGCAATTGTTAGCAGCGGGGTTGGAGTCTTCAGAAGACTCCCCAAACTCATCTTTGTACATTTCTTCTATCATTGGTTTCCATAGCCGTACTCGAGCATTTATGAACCAATTTGAGACCTGAAGCAAACAATAAAGACACCACCAACATGATCATAACGAAAAGAACAAGGAAAAAAGGGTGAAGTTTGGGATAAGGAATTACTTGGTTTTTAGTTAAACCTGTCTGAGATGCCAGCATTAGCTTTTCAGAATCATTAGGGTAACTGCGAGAATCAGATGTCAAATCAGTGTTTTTTTAAAGCAGCTTGTGACTGAAGAGTAATTAAAAAAACAAGAACCAAATTTCAATAGCTTACGGGTGGAGAAAATGTTCAAAAATCCACGAACGAAGAATTGCCACAGAGGTTTCAGGCAACCCTCTGATGGGTCTCCAAACTTGGCGCTGGCTTTGAATCACCCCAAGTTGTTGGAGAGACATTCTACTTTGTCTAATGTCTCTATCAAACAAGCTTAGTTGAGACAACCCACTACTAATCTTAGGTAAATCCTGAAAGAGTTTTCTTTTCTCAGCATTTATTTGCGACAATATGGCTTCTCTCAAGCTACAAAAATGCCTTGACATGGCTTGAAGTGCCAAAGCAGTGTAACACTTGGCAGCTCCCAAACCTGCTATCATTTCAAAGGATGACACCACTTCTTCCATTTGATGATAATATTTCTCACACCTTCCCTCAGCCTGAAAATCAAGAGCAAAAAAAAGAAAGAAAACAGATAATAAATTACTTTCAAGTCCAAAGGTATATCCAAGTCCAAAAGTTGAGGAAACCAAAGTTCAAAGATATATCCAAGTTAGTGATAGTTGGCAGAGGAAATCAAACAACCTTATCCAACAAAGATATCAACCTTGCAATTTTGATGTGATGTTCATGTTTATCAGCCAATAAAGGTCCATTATTCCTCAACTCTGCCTTCAACTCTGAGGAAAGTATCCTAACACCTCTACTCCCGTGTAACATCTTCTCAACATACTTTTCATTGATTCTATCCACCACATTTCCACCAACGTCAACAAGATCTTCAAGAAGGGACTGTACCGGTTTGAGGTACCTCGAGTTTCCAATGACAGAAGCAAAAGACTCAGGAGGAGCATAAGGTGTGGAATTAGGAGACCGGTTCAAAGGGGCAGAAGAAGAGGAGACAAAAGTGTTAGTGCCAGTGTCAGTGTTGAAAAAGTAGTCACTAGTAAGATGCTCCACGGGTGGATTACAGGCCACACGTGCCTCTTGTCCAGGCATGAAGAAATTGGGGTTGATGAGACCAGTGTTCAAGGGTCTCTGATGATGCCTGTATTCATCAGAAGGAATAAGCATGTGAGAGCCTAAAGAGAGGGAAAGCCCTTGAGGTTGGTGGTGATTGCTCTCATTAGCTGCTCCTAGAAGATCCATAAAATGCCTTGGGTGGCTTATCTCAGAGCCCTCAGCCATTCCAATGCTAGGAAATGCTCCCAAGGCCTCAGGAAACGCATTATTATGCCTCGGAAGAGCCATAAGCATCAAGCTCTTGGTTCTCAAATTGGTTTTGGTGGGTAATGGAGTTGGACATTACGGTAAGAGTGCGTGAGATTGTTAGTGTTGGTAGTGAACAAGTTTTCCTAGTCTTGTATTGTAAATAAAGAGCAGAAGAAAGTATTGGGAGTATGAGGCATGTGGGGTGTATCGAAGTGGCTGTGACTCTTTTTTTTGGCCACTACAGTGAAAGAGAAAATATGAGACATATCATTGTGATTTGCTAAAAAAGATAGAATGAGGAAGGGGGTTTGGAAGGGAAATGGACACTGTTTTTGACGTACTGAAGAAACTATTTGAGTAAAAATCTATCTGAAAATAGGTCTAAATAATACACAGAAGTGGAGAATCCGTACAACGTCGCACGAAGCCCGTCGATGTTGAGCAGTGTGTTCATTGGCGAGGATAATCAGTGGTCACCATCAACTCCGAAGTTTCAAGGGGGAGAGAGAGGTTGTACACTTTTAAGAACCAAAGCCATTGAGATTTTGGGGGGTGTGAACTCTAGTATTCAGTAAAAAAATGTGAGTGTGTGTGAACTCTAACCAAATTTGGAACTGACATGCCACCAAGATCACACAAGAGAAGATTTATTATTAGGAGATGGATGGTGTAAAGGATCAAGAGAAAAAAACAAACAACCTGTGAAGAGCATAGATAAATATTGGGGTTAAAAGTTGGAACAAAAGCTAAAAACCTGGATAACAGGACAAAGGTTGTACGACTGTTTTACCTATTAATTCGAACTACTTATTGACGCAATTGAGGTTGAAAGAAACTTCCTCATGCCTAATACTCAACAACAGATTCGGAGCAATTATTCTAAAATAGATGTTTTTTTTTATAGAATAAGTCTCAGGTTTTATAAAATTTCGAACGAACACCTAAAAGAAAGCCATGGGTGTACAAATTTTAGTCGAGCAATTTCTGCGATTCAAGTTTCAACTATGATGTAAAATATGCCTTAGATAATAATTCAATGAATATTACCATAATTTACCCTCTCTTTCCCAGTAGATCTATATCTATATCTATCATCTACCCTCTACCTTCAGACCTGAGTCTATGGCACAGTCTGGCCTTTTCTTAAAGAAACCAGTTAATTGGCTATGTTAGAAAACATAGAAAATGACAATAAAATAAAATGGTCCCCAACTTTCCTGACTATAAAACAACAAGCAAAAGCATCAATCTTCCTGCTTTAGTCCCTGCGGCTGTATTTTTTTGGGAGACTTAAAAGCAGCTTGAAACAGTGTAACTCTCTTTTTTTCCCTCTCACCACAGGGAGGGGAGGGGGAGCCCTCCATAGGTTAAACTGTTCTGTTCATTGTATTGTTATGATCTGCAAAAAGAGGAGAAAAGTGGGCTATCTTTTGCACACTCCTAGTTCTAGGATTGTCAGTTTGTGAGCCTGTATAAATTATATCTAACTTTTTCCCTGTTAGGTATGGTGGGCAAGCATAGGGATGTTGAAAGGACAGTGATTATCACAATTTCTGAAAAAATGAAAAAGAAATAAAAAATGGGTGGCTACTGATTATGTATGCATTCATTCATCATAGTATTGTGCTGCTAAGATTGATTTTTAGAAGCATATCGGTTTGTGTTTGGATGCTTTTGTGATCCTTACTGCATATTTGTTCCTTTGGACTCCTTCACTTGTCCCTTTCTGGTTCCGTAACCTTAGTCTGTAAAGGTCGCATACCTACATATCCAACACCCTACACCCTCATCTGATTCCTAAATTAATACACTATTAATGCTACTAGTTTGTGCCACTTCAAACGAATACCCTTTCAATATCAATTGTTTAAAGACATCAATGAATGAACCATTTCTTTTTTCTTAAAAAGTAAGGACATTCATGAATTAATATTATTGAGTCGCGTTTGTACTGCTCATTTCCCTCCGTGCAAGTTATGAAGCATCATCATCATGATTCATCAATGACAATAACTAGGCGCGCACATGGAGTATGGACCACACAGTACATGCTGAATTTACCAACAAGAATCGATATATTCACATGTACTTGTTACCGTGTTTCTTTTCTTTTCTTTAAGAGATTCCTTTTTCAACATAATACACGAGACGTGTTCTTTTATCCTTACAAAAATTTCCTGAACATACATACAACCAATCATCTGCAATATTACAAGCGAATATATCTACCTGTATAATTTGTACGGTTTCGTTATTTGCATCACTTTTACGAACAATAGGCAACAAGAATGAGGTAGAAAAAAGAGTAGCAGCAGCAGAAGAAGAAACTAGCATAGGCTTTCTCTTTCAGCTTTGTTTTGGTACACCTCTCCAGAGATCCATTAAAATCATCAAATATTTTTGCTAGATTTCATACGACAAACTCATGCAGCAAATGGGGATTGCCAAACCTGTGTTGTTGCTTTCCTGAATCCGTGAAATGATAATCTAGTAAATCAGTCTCCGGGGAAGAGGCCAATGTTTGATTACCTCGTTTGTGGATGGCATCCTCAGACATGGAAAACCCATCACTTTCACAGTTCCTCAACTCCAATGCAAGCGAAACGTGGCCTCCCACAGTAAAGTTACCCAACTCTGATAAATCATATGTGGCATGACTAGAACCTATTAGGCTCCCGTAGCCACCGTTCGGATTTGTCGAGATAGAATGAAGGTTGTTGTTGCTGCTGCTGTTAATGTTATTCATGCCAAGCCTTAGGTTCTGGTCACCCTGCAATTTCTCAGTTCCAGAATTCATCACCATATTTTCTGCGTTGACCCCCCTATCCAGTTCGGCTAGAGGTTGGGGTTGGGCATTATCAACAGTTACTAAATTGCTATCAGACTCTTGAACATCATCCCTCTTACCTTTGACCGTGTTCTCAGATGAAAGGTTGCAGTTCATCTCGAAATCTCCAAACTCTTCGTTGTACATTTCCTCAACCATTGGCTTCCAAAGACGCACCCTTGCATTGATGAACCAATTTGCTACCTGATATCAATATTGGATAGCTCAACAAAAATTAGAAACCATGGTACTGAACTGAAACTTAGACTTTCGTTACAGAAAACATAGTCTCCATGAAAACAGTTACGTATAGTTCATATATTTTTTCAATAATATACCTGGTTTCTGGTCAAGCCTGTTTGTCTAGCCAGCATAATTTTCTCGGAATCCTTGGGATAACTGGGTTCAATTATCAAATGTAAGCTCAAGAGTTTTATTAAAATGAGAACATAAAAGATTAGTATAGTGTGATTTATTGCAAAACACCAAGTATAGGGTGAGGGTGACATGTGACGTACGGATGAAGAAAATGTTCGAAGAGCCAAGCACGAAGTATTGAAACAGAACTTTCAGGAAGTCCCCTCTGAGGCCTCCAAGCTTGTCGCATTACGCCAAGTTGCTGAAGGGCCTTTTGTTGTCTGAGTTGCTGATCCACATAGCGGAGACGGGGTATTCCCTCTTGCTCCCCAAGGCTCCTTTGCGTCACTTGAATTTGGACACTGATGGCATCACGCAAACACCGAAAGTGGCGAGAAATTGTTCTTAAAGCAAGTGCTGTATATGGTTCTACTGCTCCAAACCCAGCAACCATGTCAAAAGATGACACCACAATCTGCATCTGATGGCAGTACTGTCTGTATCTTTTATCCACCTATAACCAGTGGAAACAAAGGATAACGGAGTTAACCGTTGGCCATCAAACACTCATAAATTCATAATTCATAACTAACTGTCCTTTCAATAGTAAAGCATATCTTTCAAACATTGGAGCAACAGATCAGTTTTATAGATATAACTATTTTATTTCGACACAACAATTATAGATACAACTGAAGAGCAATATTGTGTCCGCTTAATTAATTCTTTCACATGTTGTGAAATGGAAAATCTTAAACGAAAAAACATAAAGTTTGTGAACATCAATTGTTTAATAAATGGCATTACTGGTGGTGCACTTGTTCAATCTGCTGTGACAGCTAATCTTTGAAACCAATTTACTACGGTTACTGTTTTGGGCAATTGGAATCTCTGCAAACCACACAGTATACGCATAGGTACAGCAGAGCTTTTCCAAACAGTGTAAAACTTCAGAGGTCTAAAAACTAGAAAACAAAAAAACATACGTATATTCCCATGTAGAAGAGTAAAGTTGGGAAAAACAAGTTATGGTATTCCCATGTAAAACATAAACATCTACGAGGAAAATGGGAAACAGATTACTATAAGCCAATCATGTCAATGGAATGAAAAGAAAGAATGCAATTTAAAAGTTTGGAGTTATGTACACTACCTCATCCAGCATGGATAAAAGCTTTGTTTTCTTATCAAAGTTCTGCCGTTCTGCAGATGATAGTTCACCATTAGGAGCTGAAGACATTTGGGTAGATTTTTCATAAGAATTTTTAGAGCCATCTAATCCAATGTCACGGTGGTTCTCTTGTTTTTCCATTCCAGGTTGCTTCAAAGCCTTTCGGACACTAACTATTTCATCAAGCAACTCTTGTGCCGCCCTAAGGTATTGGGAGTTTAAAATACTGTTGGAGTAACCCGGCAGATCGGAGGGGACTTCTTTAAGACACATTGAGGGGTGGGGGCTGTAAAAACTCTCCTTTTTTATAATCTCATGAAAGCCTCCAGAAGACACAGATCCCATGCATCCATCACTTCTAAAATCTTCACGTAGGTTATAAGCATCATCATCTTTGAGAGACAAAGTTCCCTTTAGGTTTGAAAAATCAGTCATTAGAGGTAAGAGACCAGTGTCGTGATATTGGTATTGAAATGGCGAGACAGATGCAGTTGAAGGCATGTGTGTTCCGAGATGGAATCAGCTGCGCATCGCTTTTAGGGAAATGAGTAGCGACTGTATTATTATGAATCCCCTGCTATTCTGTTCCGTTAGTGAACAAGGTTAGAGTGATGCGGAATCATCAAAAGCTCATTGAATTAAAATATTTAAAACTATGTATAACAAAATTACGGAAAATAATCAACGCCAACTTCAATCAATATGCACAGTATAATCAAAATCACAGTGTGTGCTTTGTTTGAGGATCAGGATAAGCATATGATACGGACAAAGCAATTCAAACCATCAAAATATGTATAGCACGATGAGGAATTGGAGTACTTTGGCCATTATTCAATACCATTATTTCATTTATTTTTCATTTGGCAGCTTTGGTTTTGGAGATTTTGTCACAACAGATACGCGTGGGGAAAAATCCTCCAAGATCTACAATAGCAAAAATTGGTTTCTGGCCTCAAAGTTCAAACCCAAGCTCACTAACCAACTGCAAGAACTAGCTTGAAACGCCCCAGAATTTGGGGTCTAAGCGTTCTTCCAAACAAATGCAAAACGATTTAGTATATTCACATGGTCAGATCAGGAAAATTGTGGGGGTTATGATAAAAAAGGAGAATGGTGGTCTGAAAAACTTTGATTAATGTGATACTCAGTTGTTGAAAGGCGTGCAAATTCTCGCGGGTTGGAAGGATAAGAAAGAGAAATAGAGTGGAAAAAATAAACAGACGAAACAAAAGCAAAGTTTATGTGCACACTTTCTAGTTTCATTATAAGCTGTAGATTGAGAAGGTCTTTGAATACAGCTGTTGGTGATGATATATGCTTGCTGGTTGCATTTTGCAACATGGACAAAACGGAGGGAGCATAGAGTGATGTGAATTTGACTAATAACAATAAAAGACAATGAAAAAACAAGCGACCACGAAACGAGAATCCAACATTTCCACTTGTCCAGAACACAGAAGACATGGTTTCATTGGTGAAAACCGTAAAAATTACTGAAGCAGGGAAACACCAACATATGAAGAACAAAAACACTATCAGATTGAAAACTTAGACCCGCGTAAAGCACCTCACTCATTCACTCTCACTTCTCAAATTATAAACTTCTATCCCGAGTAAGTCAGTAACTTTCACATTCTAATTTTCTGCGTTTTTTAGTCTTCAAATTCCAGCCCCCCCCCCAATACCACAAACAACACTACATCATCAATCATCATCACAATCTATTTTTTAAGGAGACAATCTTTCTAATCTGCTACATAGACTTGTTGTACAAACACCAAATTAGAAAGAATGAAAGAAAAGAAAAGAAAAATACCTGAAAGTGAGAGATAGAAGCAGTAGCAGGTACTAAATTTCTTTTAAAAAAAAAGAGAGTTTTCTAGAGCAGAAATGTTAAACAACAATCCATAAATTGAGTTTGAGGTAGCCCAGACAAATGGCAATCCCAAGAGATTATATTTCAAACAAAGACCGACCTCCTGATCATTAGAACAACGACACCAACCAATAAAAAGATATTATTATTAAATTGTAGAACTTGTCTACTCGCCAACAACACCTACTCTATTTATTAATTTTGTTTAAAAGTAAACTGATATTGGTAAAAAGGAATAAATATTTATTCAATCATTGTGGAGTTTCTCACGTGTGGCAAATGCCTTATGAAGACGGTGTGTGTGTGTGGAAGATGGGAGGTGGTGGGTGTTTGCTTGGAAGGGTTCAAACCCTAACCACCAGTTGGTGGACCTGTAACTTGTAACCCTCCCTCCCTTAAACCTCCACTTAACGCATAAATCATAATAATCCCTCTTTCTCTCTCTTGCGGCAATGAACTCAACTCAACACTTCTGCACACGCAATATCTCAAACAAACCCTCCAAATTTAAATTATCCCACAAATAAAAATAAAAATTCAAAGAATATCTGGGTTGGTTGGATTATTCGAGGGTAGGTGAAAGCGACAACTTCACACGTCGACGTGTATGTTCCATGTCTTCCTCCAATGATTACGTTCCGTTTATACCACCACCTTATGTTACTGCTTTTCCTCTCCTCACCTCATACATATATAACAGTTCATCATTTTTATTCATTCTCTCTCTGCACCATCACACATTTATTCACTTATTATTATATTCATGTGTTCAGGTCAGTTAACTTTGAAAAGCAACAAAACTAAACCACTCCTCAGATATGGCAAGAGACTATGTTACGTATTCTACAATACCAAATCTCTCTTAAACTCAACAAAATATGCAACCACTTTATTTTGTTTTTGTTCTTAACTCCGTATTTTTCATAGGTTCCTCTTCCACTAGTTCTGAAGAATCTAATACCTTTCGAGCCGGAAGGAAAACGTTAAGAGTATATATGAAGTTATAGATTATAAATTTTAGTAGTATGACCGGATGACCAGTGAGTTGGCCAGAACTCGGACTAAGTTACCGTCTAAATCGTGTGACGACATGTGGTTGACCGATTATTAACATTGAGCAAAGGATTGACCAAGTCAGTAAAGTTAATCCATAGTTAAAGGTTGTTTAACGCAACCCTAAACACGAATCAATTTTCTAATTCGATCCGCCAATCCATTAAGGTAATATAAATAACACGCATTTCAAGGACATTTCAAGAAGAAAGATACGTCATTATCTACGGTACTCTGATATCCGAGTGTTAACCCTCCGACTGACTTGGTACGTCATGTCCCAAACCCGTTTGAGAATATATATCTATTAGCATTTTAAAACAATAAAAAAATTATATGTATGTACAATATAATATATTCTTGAATGTGCATTTAGAAGAAAAAAAATCGTTGAAAAAAACGATTTTTTTGGATTTCTAATTAAATCAAATCAACCGTACATTCCTATTCTTCGTATTTTTTTAAAAATAAATAAAATTAGGTATTTGTGGAATTAAATGAATTCTAATCTTGAAAAGCAATCGATGCAATATTTATTATTTCAGTGAATGGTGAATACTCTTATTTTAAATTTTTGTTCTATTCGGCGGCCTTTTCTTTATTATTTTTAAATGAATTTATTAGGTATATGGAGTCATTTAATATAAAGATCTAATATCGCTTTCACATATCTACTTATGCTTGCCGCCACTGTTATATATGTTATCTTCATTGGCACTTGACCTATATTAACAACCATGGACAACAACATAAAACTGCATGTAATAGTGTAATAACTTATAACTCACAACGCATATATATATTCATTTAAAAATCTCAGCTGTAATGTGGATCTTCGACCCATAATCTCATACCTAACTTAAATTAATGAGTATTTACGTAGATATTATTGTTTGCTTTAATTTGTTAAACCATCTATTGTGTGGATGTGATGTTTATGAATGGTAGTGGGAAATGAAATGCTTATGGGTTCATCTGATTAAATGCGTGTGTAATTAGTAACCTACAGCTACAATTGGCGGGGTTGATGAAATATTGTTGGTCGCAACGCTACCTGCAAGAACACCAGATAGTTAAGTATCGGTATAAGTTTTCTGTGCTACCTTTTAACCGAAACAGACTCCATTTTGTGTGATCCATTTCATTCTCATCTCAGTGTTTAGGCCAAACCAGTAAAGTACATTATTCCATCCCTCCCTCACTTTCCTCAGATTGAAGGTACTTCTTTCATAAAATTTATCTTCAATCCTAAGACATTTGACTCGTGAAATTCTTGCTCCAACGTCTCAGCAACTCAGTTGTTGCTATCATTATTCAACTAATATCTTTGCCTTACCATAGTAATTACTGCGTAAGAAGAAAAAATAAATCATAAAACAAGGGCTAGTTTTTCAAAATAATTTTAATTATTACTTTCCATTTACATCTATGTAATTTAATGATAAATTACATAGACTTAAACATTAAGAATCAAGGACCGTGATTCTTTTTTTATGGGTGGGAAGGTCTTATCGGCCTCGGTCAAAGTGAGGTATTTACAAAAAAAAATCTTACATTCAAGTTAGGATTTCTTTGGAGGTTATTTATGATTATCACGTTGTGTTAGACTAACTTGAGGTATTAAGTGATTCTTTGATTTGGTCATTAGACGTGTATGTACATGTGGAGGTGTGCTCCGTCGGTTCGTGAGGTATAGTGTGTGGACATGTGTCTTTCGTTGAGATGTGAACATGTGCCTTTCGTAGAGATTAACACCTGATGAGAAGATTGAACCTGTGGACAATGATATTATTAGATGATAAATATGATCT
>Ga0123341_1005756_pt1 | contig 11106 bp, 11 predicted proteins | sample Turbeapinknodule_FD_89959 | JGI IMG/M metagenome (GOLD analysis project Ga0123341, IMG submission 89959) | Root nodule microbial communities of legume samples collected from Mexico - Turtle bean Mexico pink nodule | ecosystem: Host-associated > Plants > Roots > Nodule | place: Mexico: Nepantla... | reverse complement strand
ATATTAGTTTCTACAGTAAATATAACAATAATATTTAAATATAAAAAATAATAAACGATAAAAAAATAATCATAAAACAAGGAATTAAATTTTCTTTTTTGCCATTTCTATTGTGCTTAGACAGAAAATATTAATATTATAATTTTGTAATGCATAAAGATATAAATAGTAATTGTGGTAGAATGTGGAGTTAATTTGGATATATTCTAAAAAATGAATGTGCTAGAAATGAAGAAGTATAATTCTAAAAGAATAGATAGAATAGAAATTGGTGAAGTTGAATAATTGAGTAATGTGTTTGGTTAGATGAACAAGAAATAGGAATATGAAAAAAGAAAAGAAGAAAGAGGAGGCATATTTGGTTGACAAGTGGGTGATTTTTGCTTTCCTTTTTCATTGATTCACACAACAAATTGGAGCATCACCCATTGGTGGACTATGGAACAATCTCATTTTGTTTGGAACCTCATCCTCCAACTTGCATCATCTACTCAATGCAAATATATTCTTCTTCTTCTTCTTTTTCATCATCTTCACATCAATTCATCTCAAAACTCCAACAAACAATCATAAAATAAAAAGGATGATTTTGTAACATTACTAAAAAAATTATTAAATTAAATAGAAACCAATTTTAGAGATAAAAAATAATCAATTACTATATTAATTAAATTAGATACTATCTTAGATCAAATGCAGTTAGCAAGCTGCTTACAAAAAATAAAATTCTCTAATTTACTCCTTTTATTTTACATTTCAAATTATGATTAGGAATAATTAAACTCCGGTCAGTTGTAAATACTCAATCTTCTTTCTTTTTTATTAATTGATTTCTATTTTTTATCTCCTAAACATGTGCTTCTGAATCTCTTTATTTTTATGGTTTGAGATTGAAAATGCAATTAGAAAATTGGTTTTTGAACTAAATGTTTAAAAGTATAGAATTAATTAATTTTATTATCTTAAATTATTTCTACTTAAAGCAAATTCTTTATTTAAATTAATGAAAAATATAGAATTATAATTGATATATTTACTATGAGATTGTTGTAGTTGCAAACTAAAGGCAAGTTTGCTTATAACATTATATGAGATTGTTGAAGTTGTAAACTAAAGCAAGTTTGCTTATAACTTTATTTTTTTTCTTACCAACTATTTATTTAAATTTAATGATTTCAGTGGACAATGTATTGTGTATGAATTATAATTTAATAGAAAATATGAATATGAGTCTAAGCATGTCCTCTAGAAAATGATAAAATAACTTATACTGTATATTTATTAAGACTTTGAGTAGTTATCAAAAGTTTTTTTTAGTTTCAAATCTACCATTTTTCGTAACTATTGTTATTGTATTTGTTAAGATTATAGACTTTAGATTTTTACAATTCAGTTTTAACAATAAATACCTATTATTATGATATTTAATTCAGTTTTAGGATTTGATTAGTCATGAGAAGTTTTGTTACTATTGTTAGTGGGTAGTTCTAATATTGTTTAGGTTATTCGGTAAAGGCTATATAATAGTCATCTATTATTCAATAAAAGTGAGCACTTTCTCTCATTACTTCTCTGTTCTTTAACATTTGATATCAGAGCTCCATTACGGGGCATGATTAAACCTAGAAAAAGCAGTCTTCTACAATAGAAAATCATGTCAGAAAGTTCATTTGTGCAGCCAAGAGTTCCGAAATTTGATGGGCAATGCTCATGGAAAATTTTCTGCGCTCTAAAGAGTACTGGGGCATGGTTGAAAATGAGGTTCCTGCAGCAACAGAAGGTATTGGCCTCACAGATGCCTAGAGAAAACACATTGACGATCAGAACTTGAAAGATTTGAAAGCAAAGAACTATCTATTTCAAGCATTAGATTGTTCTATCTTGGAGACGATCATTCATAAGGATACATCAAAGAACATATGAGATTCTTTGAAGTAAAAATATCCAGATTCATCATAGGTTAAGCGTGCACACTTACAAGCCCTTCGAAATGAGTTTGAAATTCTTCACATGAAGGAAGGCGAATCTGTGAATGAGTATTTTGCTCGGACCCTTACCATATCCAACAAGATGAAAGTAAATGGTGAGAACAAGGGAGATGTTGTTATAGTTGAAAATACTTTAAGATCCTTGACTCCCAAATTTGATTATGTTGTGTATTCCATTGAGGAGTTTAAGGATACTGACACCTTGACCATTGACGAGTTGTAAAGTAGCCTGCTCGTGCATGAACAACGCATGAGTTATCATGTAGAAGAATAACACGCTTTGAAGATTACTTACACAACACAATCTGGAGAAAGGGGTTGAGGTCGTGGTAGAGGAAGAGGACGAGGACAAGGTAGACAAATCTTCGACAAGGCCACAGTAGAGTGTTATCATTGTCACAAGTTAGGCCATTTTCAATGGGAATGTCCAAGCAAGGAAGAGGCCAACTATGCAGAAACTGAAGAAGCAATGTTACTGATGGCTTACATGGATATGAATAAAGCCCATACAACAGATGTATGGTTTCTTGACTCAGGGTGCAGTAATCATATGTGTGGGAAGAAGGAATATTTCTCAAATTTTAATGAAAAATTTAGAGAATCAGTGAAGCTAGGTAACAACACAAGCATGGTCGTATCAGGTAAGGGTAATATACGGCTGCAAGTGAATGGAATAGCACAGATAATTACAGGGGTATTCTATGTTCCAGAATTGAAGAACAATTTGTTGAGTATTGGGCAATTACAAGAAAAAGGGCTTACGAATCTGTTTCAAAACGGAAAATGTAAGGTGTTTCACCGTGAGAGAGACTTAATCATGGAGACCAAGATGACTTGAAATTGAATGTTTATACTCCATGTTATATCACAACATATAGCATCTACTTGTTTCAATACAATTACAGAAGATATGTGGCAACTTAGGCACTGTAGATATGGCCACTTGATAGCTTTAAAGGCTTGAAGACTCTACAACAAAAGAAGATGGTGAATGAATTACCACAACTTAACTCTCCCTTAAGACTTTGTAAATATTTCTTGGTGGGTAAGCAACAACGACACACATTTCCAAGGAAGAGCACCTGGCGAGCTTCACAACTTCTCTAATTGGTGCATGCTGACATTTGTGGACCGATCACACCCATTTCTAATAGTAAGAAACGGTATTTGATTACTTTCATTGATGATTTTAGTAGAAAAACATGGGTCTATTTTTTAATAGAGAAATCAGAAGCCTTTGCTGTGTTTTAGAAATTTTAAGGCTCATGTTGAGAAGAAAACAAACTCATTTATTATAGCCTTACGTACTGATCAAGGTGGAGAGTTTACATCACAAGAATTCAATAATTTTTATGAAGTAAATGGTATTCGCAGACAATTGACAGCTGCATACACACCACAACAGAACGGAGTTGCGGAACGAAAGAATAAAACTATTATGAATATGGTTCGTAATATGATTTATGCAAATAAACTTCCACAAAGAGTTTTTGGCCTGAAGCATTCAACTGGATCGTGCATGTATTGAATCAACCCAACATTGGCTGTCAAAAATAAAACTCCAGAAGAAGCTTGGAGTGGAGTCAAGCCTTCAGTCGAGCAATTTAGAGTTTTTGGTTGTATTGCTCATGTTCATGTGCCTGACAGCAATAAAACCAAGTTGGATGATAAGAGCTTAAGTTGTGTTTTATTGGGAGTAAGTGAAGAATCAAAGGCTTATCGACTTTATGATCCAACTTCTAAAAAGATCATAATAATTCGGGATATTATATTCGAAGAAGACATGAATTGGGATTAAGATAAGATCTATAAAAGATCCATTATGTGCGAATTGGAATGGGGTGATAGTGAGGAGGATACAATTGTGTTTGACGAAAATGAATAGGGGAGTGAATATGATGAATCTGATCTCGAAGCTGATATAGAAGGGGAGAATTTTTCCTCTGAATCTTTGGCGGACATGAGCTCTCCTAGCTCAACTGAAGAAAGGAATAGAAGACCACTGGTCTGGATGAGAGACTATACAACAGGGGAAGGGGAAGGTCTTTCTAAAAAAGATAATGAAGCTCATTTAGCCGTACATGCAACTACTGATCCTATTCACTATGAAGATGCCTTGAAAAGTGAAAAATGGAGGCACGCCATGGATCTGGAAATAGAAGCAATAAACAAAAATGGCACATGGGAATTGACGGAATTACCCGAGGGGGGAAAGAAGGTTGGAGTAAAATGGATCTATAAGACTAAATTCAATGAAAATGGAGATGTCGACAAATACAAGGCTAGGCTTGTAGCAAAGAGGTATACTCAACCACATGGGTAGACTATACTGAAGTATTTGCACTTGTGGCACATGGAGACAATTCATTTGGTAGTAACACTTGCAGCTCAAAGAGGATGGTCCATCCACCAGTTAGACGTAAAATCTGCGTTTTTACATGGAGAGTTAAATGAAGAGGTTTTTGTGGAGCAACCCTGCGATTATGAGCAAAAGGGACATGAACATAAGGTTTACAAATTCAAAAAGACACTTTACAAACTTAAGCTAGCCCCACGTGCTTGGTATAGCTGTATAGAAGCATATTTCATGAAGGAAGGTTTTGAGAAGTGTGAGTATGAGCATACATTGTTCATCTAGACAAGAAAAGAAGGCAAATTGTTAATTGTAAGTCTTTATGTTGATGATCTTATTTTTAATGGAAATGATGAGTTGATGTTTACATAGTTTAAAGCTTCCATGAAGCATGAGTTTGATATGGCAGATCTTGGTAAGATGAGGTATTTCCCTTGGTCTTGAAGTCCTACAAAGATTTGATGGTGCTTTTATCAGTCAGAAAAAGTATGCATTGGAGGTGCTAAAACGGTTTGGAATGGACAACAGTAACTTTGTTCATAATCCTATTGTTCTTGGCTATAAACTCATGAAAGACGAAGATGGAGTAAAGGTGGACAAGACTTACTATAAACAGGTTGTGGGTAGTCTCATGTACCTCACAACAACTCGACCATACATGATGTTTGTGGTAAGTCTTATTAGTAGGTATGTATGGAGAATCATACTGAACTTCATTTACAAGCAGCAGAAAAGGGTCTTGAGATATTTGAAGGGAACAATTGGGTTGGGTATTTTTTATAGGAAGGGAGGAGATGATAAATTTGTTGCTTACACTGACAGTGATTATGCTAGAGATTTGGATGAGAGGGAAGAACACATAATTTTTATTGAGTTTAGGTTATGTGTTCTTATTAAGTTCAGGAGCAGTTTCATGGTCATAAAAAAAAACAACCAATAGTAAGTTTATCTTCCACCGAGGCATAATTTATTGTTGCGCTTTATGTGCATGTCAGGCATTATGGTTAAAAGAAGTGTTGGAAAAGCTGGGTCAGAATCAAGCCAATCCAACTATTATTTACTGTGATAGCAGTTCTGCAATCAAACTCTCAAAGAACCCAATTATGCATGGTCGTAGTAAGCACATAGATGTGCGGTTTCATTTCCTTCGAGAGCTCACAAAGGCAGGTTTTGTGGAATTGGTACATTGTGGCACAAAGGAACAATTGGTTGATGTGATGACTAAACTGTTGAAATTGGATGTTTTCTTGAAGCTAAGAGGACTATTAAGAGTTTGTTATGAGAAAGAGATAAACTGAATACTAACATTCAATTTAAGGGAGGAATTGTTAAGATTATAGACGTTAGGTTTTTACCGTTCAGTCAACAATAAATACCTAGTATTATGGGTTTTAATTCAGTTTTAGGATTTGATTGGTCATGAGCAGTTTTGTTATTGTTACTAGTGGGTAGTTATAATATTGTTTAGGTTATTCTGGAAAGGCTATATAATAGCCATCTATTATTCAATAAAAGTGAGCGCTTCCTCTCATTATATCCACTATTAAAAAAAGGCTTATCTTTTTTTAAAATTGTTAATTTGTTTGTTATAGATTGGTGTGATTGTGTTTATATGATGTAAGGTTAAGTTGAGGAACTCAAATACAAGTCAAAAATTGAAAAATAAGTAAGGAAAAATAACAACAAACATGAAAACTAAAATATATAGCTAAGCAAAATAAGCATTGACCTCGAAGTAAGCATCAATGTTATGTCCATTTTAATGGCAATTATAATCGGGGATGGCGAAATAAAGTCAACAAGAATTATATGTATTTTCTTAAGAATAACATTATGCTTAAGAGTAAGTAAACTCCATTTTTTTTTGAGTAGAATGATGACAAGAGAGAAAACAAAGATGTTTTTTATTCATTATGATTTACTATGATATTTGTGTAGTTGCAAACTAAACCCAACATACTCTATTTGGTTATAACTTTATTTGTTGCTCACCATTTAAATTTCATGATTTCAGTGAAACATTATCATGAATTAATGATAAATATGACTTATCCTAGATATTGAAGCAACTCCTTTGAAAATGTTAAAATAATTATACTATCTACTTGTTAAAACTTGTTGTACTTGTCAAAAGTTTCAAAAAATACTTAACAAGAATCTAACTCTTTAATTATTTTTCTTATATGTGAGAGACTACGTTGAGTTGAGACTTAAACCAATATATAATGAAATGTATTAGAATAGAATAAAATAAACATTATACTTTTAAGTATTTCATGTTAACTCTTTTGACTTTAATTATATTTCTCATTGTAGTTTTATTCGTGTGTGAGTATCTTTCCTAAAAGATGATATTTAAACAATTTAAGTAAAACATAAATAAAGAATCAAAAAATTATTTCATTTCAATCTTTTCTAATATGGTGAAAATTATTGTAAGAACAATTATTATATAGTCTAATTTATACATTGGAGACAAGGTTAACTTTGATAGCACAATTAGTGTTAATCAAAGTGTATTTTTCATCATATATTTTTATATCTAATGGAGATTGGAGAGTGGAAATAGGAAAAATGAAAATGAAGTATAGCAAAAACGTTACAAAATATTGGCAAGCCACTCAAAATATTTTTCCAAACAAATATTAAGAGGAATATCTATGGAGAATCTTTTGTAGATGAGGGAAAATGTGAGAAATCTTTTATCTTTAGGAGAAGAAATGGAGAGAGACACAGATTTGACGTAGTAAGATTTAAAGAAGTAGTGGATGAAAGAGAGTTGACAAACAACTACAACAAGTAGTTATAGAAAACATTAGGTTTAATATACCTATTCATGAAACAAGGAGGAGGGAATGAATAAGAAGGGACATATCTGCAAGAGAAGAAGATAAAAAAATGGAACAACAAAATAGTAGGAAACAATAAAAGGATTGACAATCCAAACTACAAGGAAGAGGTAAGAAGAAGCTTTGGAGAAGTAGTTTTACATAGAGGAAGAAGAAGTAAATAAGTATGCCAAAATAAAAAATGACACACATGTGGAAGAATCACAAGAGGCGGGCATGCCAAACTACAACTCCTTCATAAGACATGTTTTCTCCAAAAATATCTAAGCAAAGTTACATCCATACACTTCACTCTGACACTTTTTTATATTCTCTAATAAATCAATCATTTGAGTCACACCATCAATATAAGTAACAAGAATAAGTTAATGTTTGTCAAGCAAAACCACAACTTTTAATCAATACCTAACTTTTCCTTTTAACATTAACACCAAAACTCACAAAACTTCATTACACCATGATCAACAAAAACATCATTGAACAACTACCATCTATTATTGAGAATTGCATATTTACCATCATTTTTTCTGGAACCAAGATCCAACACATGCCTCTATTTTCCACAATTCGAAAAAGATCGTTTAGCCTTTCAATATCAATTTGTCAATCATTGAATACACAAGATGTCACAATGACATTACTTGCTCCCTTTTCTATAGTGTCAAGTTTAATCTCCCTCCAACTTTTAGATGACTAGGATAAACACACAATCTTTCCAGTAAAAAAAAAATTCTTAAAGGGTTTGCACTAAGCTTGATGACATGACCATTTGTGAATTCATATTTTTTTGTAAAGAATAACATAATAAGTTGTTAACTTTTCAAACTCAAAATTGGTCACAAGATTCGACCTATCAATCCCTTTCAAGTCTGGTATGGTGGACCTCACAATTCTAGTATGGTTAACCTCTCAATTCGTTTCCTTTTATAAATAGTAACATACTCAATAGTTGACTTTTCAAACTCAAAATTGGTCACAAAATTCGATATGTCAATCCCCTTCAAGTCTGGTAGGGTCGACCTCCTAAATCACTTTTTTTCTCATTGTGAATATCGGTACAAGAATAAAAATGAATTATTCATTAAATAGAAGGAGGAAGAATGAGAAAAGAAAAAATATGTCAACTTTATACAATCAACAATAAAAATTTAATAAGAGGGAGTACTCGGGGTACTTCAACCCATGTACAAAAATTTCTTATGCTAGAGAAATGAGGTTTCCAGGTAAAAATGACCAAAACATAGTCATATTCTGCACATATAATTCTGATAAGTTTAAACCTCTTTTAAAAAATATTAGGATATTAATACATAAATCAAGCTATCTATCAAAACAATCCAGCAACTTAGTAACAATAATTTTGTAGACTTAAGTACCCAATAAAAAAATAAATTAAGATAAAAAAGAAAAAATAATATCGATCACAATCATTTTATTATTACTAATGTTTTAGTAAAAAATATAATAGATAATTTCTTTTCATATCAATCTCTATCTATATATATTTTCAACAACTAATATCTCACTATCATATGTTAATTTTTTTCTTCTACAAATTTAATAATTAACGCATGTTTGAATACTTACTCTATCTTATGTGGTTCATGATTTAAAAATCATTATTATTTTTTTACTAATTTCTAAACATATATTTTTGGTAATAACGCCACACATATATGCAAATTGTCAAGCTAAATATGCATCCATCGTTAATATCATGAATTATATATAAAGGCAAAGATAAAAATTAATAATTATATAACCCGATTATATAATTTTATTTGTGATAATGTGAAGTAAGATTAATAATGATAAGACTCAGTCCTTTAATATAACATTATTAATATTAATTAATTATATAATTAATACTAGTACTTAATAAGTCGTATGCTATTGTTAATTTCTCTTCGCATATAGTAAATAATCAATATAATATTTTTAGAAACACAATTATCATTCAGGAAGACAGTTTAGTTTCAGAAGAACAATAATAATTAACATTAATCACTTGAAATTGATTATATATACATAAAATAACTATAAATTGAATAGAAACATATTCTCCTGTCTCACACTATTATATTTTTCTTTTATCAACAATAAAAAATAAAATAAATAAAAAATAAAATAAATGAGAATATTAAGATACTCCAACCCATTAAAAATAGTATTAATGTAAATAAGAGGATTTTAGTTTCCTAATCCTCCAACAATCTTGAATAAAAAAACAAATTCTTCCACAATTAAGCTTCATGCAAATTTGTGTACAACCTACAATATCTGCATTAAGAAACCTTTCTTCTAAAGAGAAACATAATATATAAAAATGAAGTTAAACAGCGAATTGCAGTTTACTTTAATTTTTTTTAATTGTGTATGTGCATAAAATAAATGAGATGTAATTTTTATGTTAATAAAATATATTTATAGAAACTAGATTCAAAAGAACTTATGAGAAACTCATTTTAACTAATGAAAGAAACGTTTAAGCTTCTAACAAGCTTCTTTTTTATTTTATTTGTTTTCATAAATTTTAAATTTTAAAGATGTAATTTTTTTTAAAGAGTGGTATAAAGTAAAAAATGATGTAATGATCTTATCATTGACGTCAAGAAAGTACTCTACCCTTACCTTAAACTTATCCGGTCTTTGTCAATAAAGAGGAAACTGAGGAGTATAGTTTGAATATAAAAATAACCTTCATTTAAAGATCTTAGAAGCACTTTAGTTTAAAGAGATGCAAATGGAGAAAAGGGGACCATGTTGAACACCATTTAAAGATGTGGTAAACTTACATGTGGTTGGGGAAATTTGTAGAAAATGACATAGTATTTGAAAAACCTTCAAGAAGGCCAACTATTAGGATGAATTTGACTAGGAACCACATTCATGGCTGTTATATCCTACATTTAAAAGGAGAGAGAGAAAAACAAATGTTGAGCTCTTTAAAGAAGAACTCATATTTTTTACAAACCCTATCATCAAACATCACAAGTCTTGATCGTAACAAATTCAACCATATTATTAGAGCATATAGTGAAAGAAGAAATAAAGTCTTATACAAACTCTTTAAAGATAAAATTAAAGAGACAAATGAGAGTCTCTCTGAGAATCCAAAAGTACTTGAGGAAGGATTAGAGGAATTTTGTCCTTCCTTTTCGTCTTGGCTACACATGGTTCAACAATTTCTAGTACCATGCCAAGAAACCTTTCATTTAATCGCTTTAGAAAAACCAATCACGAACATTCTGACTAGTAGCTCAATTACTCATGGTTAAGGGCGGAGAGGAGAAATTTCCTTTGCAACATCCAAAAATTAGTCTTTGTAGTGATTAATTTAGAATATAAATTAATTAGTAGCTAAAACATTAGTAGTTCATGTTAGATATCAATTTAGAAATTATTTTATAAATTTTTATTAATAAAAAATACTTTAAATATTAATAATTAGTGATTACATAAATGTATTTTAAATATTATATGTTAATACTTATTGTATGATTAGTATTAATTGGTGAGTTGTAGTTATTGTTATGTTGTAAAAAATTGTAGTTATAATCATGTTATGAAAAATTGTATTGTTAGTTTCATGTGACTGAATGTTAATCTTTCGAAAGTCATGATTCGTATATATATATATAGTTTGAGATGTGTTTCGTTTGAAGACTTTATATTTTTTGTTTTGTACTAATTCTAGCCTCATGTATATTTTATACGTTTGTTATTATAAAAGCATTAGAATTTTAAAACGTGAAAAATGTATCAATCCTTATACAATAACAAAAAATCATACCACCTAACTACAATTTCAAAACATCACAAAGCAAACTTATCGGTATAAGGAAAACATGAAATAGAAATCAATTTTAAAAAACATGAAATAGAAATCAATTTTAGAGACAAAAAATAATTAATT
>Ga0123341_1005755_pt1 | contig 11107 bp, 8 predicted proteins | sample Turbeapinknodule_FD_89959 | JGI IMG/M metagenome (GOLD analysis project Ga0123341, IMG submission 89959) | Root nodule microbial communities of legume samples collected from Mexico - Turtle bean Mexico pink nodule | ecosystem: Host-associated > Plants > Roots > Nodule | place: Mexico: Nepantla... | reverse complement strand
GATAAATTTATAATTAAATAATATGAAAAAATATTAAAATAATAATACTTTTGTATAAAAAAATTAAATTGTAAATGTACCATTAGATTAGTGTATAATACTTAAATCTGATATTTCATGTATATTACTCATTAGATTAGTTTTCTTAGTGTGTCTAGATAGGCTAACAACAAAAAATATAATTTATTAAAATGATGTCTAGCAATAATCTAACAATAAAATATATCTAAAATATATTATGATAAGATTAATGCTACGCATGCAACCATATATTTTTATTATACAAAACTTGACAGGTAGTTTTTAAGGCAGTAAAGACGGTTGTCAAATTTTTGAGAATTGAGTAGTACTACTTATTTATTACATCCATATTCAGGCCATGATGATTAATTTTACCCCTTAATGGACCAGATAACCAAATTGGAAAGGCCTATATAACTTCATGTTTTTAACGAGTTAAAATTTCAATTTGTTTAACCTAGGTTCTGAACTGGCTCAAGGATCTTTTTCAAATTTTTTTATTATTAACTCGTTACCTCATACTAGTTTATTAGGGAATTTTGTTTGTCAACTAGATCAAAAGTTATATAAACCCTACCTAGTCCTCTATTTAGCCTGCTTTGACCATAGAGGTCAGGATAATCCACTTTTACAATGCTGCTACAATGAACTCAATAGTATGACTTGCCACTGACTCTAAAATAGGTGGATAAACCTAATCACTTTCAAGCCACCCCTCCAAAAAAAAAAACACCTAACAAACTCAAATCCTACATTAAATATGTTAACACCACAAACAATAAAAAACATTCACTTCACAAACCAATAAAATAATATTTTAATCATATTTAATTTATTTTTTAATTTTAAATATTATTATATTATTATAATGTGTTGTCAAAAGTATATGTTCTGTGTGTGGTCTCAAATAAATCTTTTCCTAAAAATACAAGGTATAGTTTTGCAATAAAATCTACAAGACATGCCTGAAACCCATGCACAAAGACAACAATCTTCAACACACGAGCATTACTTGGTGGTGCAGTGTTGAGGCTAAATGGGAAGCCATCTGAATCTATAGACCCAATATGACTCAGTAATGAATTTTCACTTGGAAAACGCCGTGGTACATTCAACACATGTTCAACAACCACAATTGGGGTACGCAAAGGATCTCCAAATATCTGCATGTCTTGAATTGAGCGGTTGTTAATCTGCAAAATAGTGATCAATATTTCATTATATGCCACATGTAAATATCAAACATTCAAGTTGACAGATTACCCGCATTTGTTCAATGCTCTTTCGATGAAGTTCGGCACGTGTAGCTGCAGTCTGAAGAGGCTGTATGATTTATGAGACAAAGTTTATGCTTTTAAGTCTATTGCGTTAAAAATTGCTTATTTTCCCCATTTTCCTTTTCTAAAAATTGCATGATACTGAAAAAATGAAGGAAGATACAAGCACTTACATCATCAGGTAACTTCCACAAACTGGACACTCGTCTGGGTACACGCTGGGAAGTCTCATCACCCTTACTGTTTATATAATGATGAGGCATTTCTACCTTAGAATATAGCATCCATATTGACCATTCAGATTTCCGGTCCTTTGCCCATGCCTCATGTAAAAGTCCTATAATCTTTGTTTTGTTATCCCTAGGAAAATGTAAATATCAGCTTATTACACGAGGTAAGATAAAGTTTCATGAATCATAAAACACATTTGAGTAAGAGCCAATGCAAAGACCATAACTTATATTTCTCAGGCAGTAAATTGGATTAATATCCTGCTATATGCCTTTCAGCGTATGCAACCTGAATGCAGATTAAATTTTCCAAGTATTCATGTTAAGTTATCTCTGAAACCAACTGTAAGTGATGCACAATTGAAGGAAACAAAGGTTCATAATACGGTATCATCTAGAAACCCCCTAAAACCAAGTTATATAGGCTCATGGTAGTTGAAAGGCAGTAAGAAAAAAGAAAACAGACAAAAGGAATAAATTTATTAATCAAAGTATAAACTAAATAGTATCAAAGTTGTTAAAATAATGAAGTTGGAAAAAGGGAAAATAAAAAGATACGTCAATCATATTCAAATGCAGAATTTAAAAAATCAGACATCCTTGTTGAATTGTAATGAATCTCATGATACATGATTAGAAGCAAACCTGTGGAACTTTAAAAATGTTTTCCATAAATAGGACAGTTGATCTCCCAGTGAATGAAAACAGTCCATCAGCTCATTCTGGGACAAGGAACAAAGTTTTTCAACATCCAGCAAATCTAGATCTTCATTTCCTCCCTGGACAATAGGACAAAGAAACTAAAAAAGAAGAATCTTAAAACGATATAAATAAATAAAAGGTATTATTCTGTAGTCTGTAGCGTGAAATAAAAGCAAGAACCTTAAGACCATTTTGTGGCGTGCCTTGTCCTACAACTTCATTTGCTAATGGATTCTCTTGCTTCATATTACTCACTATTGACACAAAATCTGAAAAATCTAGAGCTACATTGACTGCTTTGCCAATTTTTTGTAGTTCTTCAAACAATAAATCACGAGAAGCTAATAATGCTTTAACAAGCATGGCATTTCTCACATCTAGAGAAGCAACTTCGCCAGAGCCCTAGTCAGACACACAAAACATTCAGTTAATGCTCAGAATAAAAATGTCAAAGATTAAAACACAAGAGGATATTGTTTTAAAAAAGAATAAGAATCTGCATCATCCCTGATTACTAAAGTACAAATGCAAACATTGAAGTTACCATACTTTTGTAGCTAAATAATTTTCACTTCATTTCCAGACCTGGTGCGGTACTTTTACTAAGTCTCCGAAGGTGTAAACCTCATTTTTATGTCCATTGATGGTTCAAACACATATCATGGTCTCTGCTATCTAGTACATCAGGCCTTCTATGAAAAACTTATAAGTTATTTTGATAGTTATTTGAATAAAGTCTATGGAAAAAAAATGAAGGAAAATACAGTGGACTAATGACTTGCTTGAGAAAGATGGATGTGGTGGAAGCATAGGATAATCTTTGATAATTTCCTAGACATGTGTTCATTTAAAGAAAATTGAACTAAGGCTATCACAGGATATAACAACATTCTTCTAAGGGAAACCCAAATCATTAATAAGACTCTTCAAATAAATTCCATTCATCAAAGCCTTAGTCAGAGCCATATCCTGCTTTAGTAGTCGACAAAGCAATTGTAGGCTTCAACGTAGTTTTCCAACTGACCAATGGGTTACCAATTGTAAAAGCATACCCAGTCATAGATCATTTGAGTCCAAATGGCCATTGTATTCATAATTCGAGTATATATTAAGAGTGGATGACGTCCCACATCAGAAGTACCCTTAGGGTACCTAAAGACACGTTTTACAGGTTGCCAATACTCCTTCCCAGAATTGTCCATGTACCTACTCACCAAACTTATTGTTTGTACTAGGTTCAATCTAGTCTAGTGCACATCGTTACATACTTCAAACTTTCCATTGTACTCGCATTAGGAACACAAAACATGTATCCCATCTTTGCTTCAGATTAAGTTGTATTAGATGCAGGTAGATGAATGGAAGATGTCAGAGGAGTTGAAAATGATTTGGCACGCAACATGCCAAAACGGTCTAGGACCTTCTGACTCAGAAAAAGCTTTTTTTGGACATGACCTTGTCTAATTTCCATGCCTAAAATCTTTCCAACAGCTCTCATGTTCGGCATTTCAAATTTTCTGCTTAACAACGACCTCAACTTATGAATCTCCAACTTGTTCTTGCAATATGAGAATGTCATCCACATAAAGGAGTAGGTAGACCTGGGAATTGTCCTCCACCTTCTTATGATAAATACATGTTTCATAAGGGGGAGACGATAACAAACCTCTATACGGTTGCCTTGAAAATTGTTTCAAATCATATAACAACCTCTGCAGTTTGTAGACCTTGTCTCTTCTCCTAAACTCCTCAAAACCTTGTTGAGACATCAAAATATCCTCCTCTACATAAAAATGGAGGAAACCAATTTTCACATAAAAATACATCAACTCCATGTCCAGCGTGTTGCTACTAATGTAAACGTCACTAACCACCAAAGAGTAAATTTCATGATAGTCTACACCTTCCTTTTGACTGTAGCCCTTGACTACCAAATGAACCTTATACCTCAATACGCAAGTGTTCAACTTTCTTCTTAAAAACACATTTGCTCCCAAGAACTTCTTTTTGATAGCTTCACCAAATCCCAAGTATCATTCTTTAGAAGGGATTCAAACTCCTCATGAATCGGCACAATATACTTGTCAAATTCGACATAAGTGATTACCTTTATAAGTTTCTGTCTGAAACAATTCAAGCTCCTCAACTACACTCAAGGCAAAAGACACCACATCATTATACTCGTATCTCATAAAAAGTTTGCTCACTCTAGCATTCCTTCAAATTATAAAAGACGGTTGATATTTCTAGACGATCTCGGTTTCTGACTTTGACTGGTGCAAATGTTGATGTTGCTCATGAAAGTCTATTTCAGTCTACTTGGACGTTTCAAAAGGTTGGATAAGAGCTCCTGGAATCTCCACCTACTAGACAATCTCATTAGACTTATTATAACTTCTTTGAGGTTCAACAAGGACAATTCGTCAAATGTCACATCCCTACTCAGAATCACATTTAGTTAAGATGGTGGTAAGATTCAACTACGAGTGAAGGAGAAAAAGTGAAACCGTGAGTGATATGCGTCTGCACAACTTCACCTTGGTATGCTTAAGCAAATGGAACAACACAATTGGTCAGGTTTTCTTTTGAAGAAGGTGGTTGCTTAGCGAACAATAAGGAAGAAGAAATGTAACATCAAGTATGTAGTTATGTGAAACAAACTGCGTGAAAGAGAAGAATTTTTATTAGGCTTGGCAGAACTCATTGACCCAAGAAGAGTTTTGTGTGATGCAAAACACAAAACCCCAACACACGAAAGCACATCTATTGTTTCCACGATTTTTGACGACGATAGTCTTGCACAACCTTGCATGGGCTCTAAACACATGTTGGTAGAATCGTGAAATCGTGCGATTCCATGTTTTAAATCGTGATTTTAACTATACTGTCTAGTAACTTCTCGATCTTGATAGTATTTGTCATCTTCTTGTCTCCTCAAAGAAATATCCAAGTATCATAAGACAGAAGGTCAATCTTGATGAGAAACTAGATTCCAAAAAATGGGGTACAAGGATAAGAATCGAAACTTTGGTAACATTTTATTGGTGAACGCAAGAACAATATAGAACACACACAAACATAAATATGTCCTGAAATATTTATACTTTATCATGTTTATGTACCAGTTCCATACCATTACAATGTTCATATCCATACTTCCCAGATAGGCAATAAAGCAAGCAAAGAGCTCAAACATGAAATAATGCAAGCAAATGTTTGCAATAAATATTTTGCATGAAGTCAACTTCATCATCACTTCAATGTGATTAGCAAAAAGAGACATCCAATGTTTTAGAACGTACTTTATTCACTGTGTCACTGTTTGTATCAACAACGACTTCAGTGTTGGCAGAATTGCTGTAATGGATCAAACAAACAGGTTACTCTATGTAATCCAAGATGCACAAAAATAAATTTGCAATCACAGGTGCTCTAAAATAAACTTCTGAAGGGACAGATAATGCCAAAATGAAAGTCTAGTAGATTCAAACTGACTGAAAATAAGAACACTTTACAAACCTGGGCAACTTTGATGCAGATGAGTGAGAGGCAACTTTTAGTATACTGGCATGTACGCTTACGTCAACAAGCACTGCATGTAAAGTGTCAAAATGGACAGGACAATACGAATGCAATCCTACAAGAGCTTTAGGAGGTATTCGGAATTCATGGATAGAAGCACAGGAAGCATCCAGAGGAAGTTCCAAGTCGACACTATAGATGACATACTCCCATCAACAATCAACATGTCAGTTTCACCTAGTAGATATCAATAAAAAAAAACACACATGTCTATATCGCACAATAGGCCAATGAAGACACTACTTTTATGACTCACCCATGCTCAGTCATGGGAGCGTATATAAGCTCAAACTTTAAAATAACAGCAGCTGTAGCTAAATCCTGCAAATATGAGCAACATAAAGTGGGTCAATTTGATAAGGATATTGAACTATAGGAAAGGGAGCTATATGTATAATATAAGTATTATGCAACTTTGTTTCTCATAAAAGTTTGAGTAACCTTTATGTCGACTTTTATAGGTCCCCTCCCTTGACAGATGCAAACTAGTTTTCTATATTTTTTTCCAATACTTATGTAAGCTTCAGTACACATTTGAAAAATAAACATAAACCTCAGTCTGACATGCAAGTCCTAGCCAATAAATCCCATATTCATTTCCCTAAGAATAAGTTCCGATACAAAGCTACATTTCAAAAAGTGTTACAATACCCTGACTTAACCACTCTGCTTGTACTGTTAGTTAGGTCAACTAATAGGATAGTAGCATTACTAATATGGGCCACTCACTAGCAATATGACTAATAACCAATAATTTCTTAGCATAATCCTTACACCACAACAAATATTTTAAGGCTAATAACCCTAATATCTTAACTAATACTATTATTATTATTAATCCTTAAATGAACAAAATCATAATAAATATGTCCTGGGTCTTTTTGTGGCTCAAATGTTGCCAACAACAATACATACACGTATATGTGGTTACACAATGCGCTAGCATGTTCATAAACTAATTTATATGCTAACCAACATTGAGTGACCTAGGAACCTCAATAATAGATACTTGGCACACAAGATACAATCTCATTCCCACAAGGTGTCCTTTCCCTTTACTACCCATGCAAAGAAAGAAATATCAATGATCATTACCACCAATTTATTACGAGGTAAGTTGAACACGGTCATCAGATACAAATGAACATCCTGTCTAGCATATTTTATCCGAAAAGACTGTGTTGAGAAACTGTTATCTGTGTCATCGATCCTCCATACGCCATATATATTGCTAGGATCCAGATCAGGAGGAACTGCATAACCAAAGATTTTCTACCTCAGTATCACTTTTGCATATAAGAAGAGCTTCTCATACAGTTTTCATTTTAAGAAAATTGTATTATACACTACACACACGAGAGAGAGGAGGGATCACATCACTCCAAAAGAAACTTTTCTTTTTCATCTTTCCTTTTCTTTAAATCTAACAACTAAGTTATTTGTTAGAGTCATTAGATTACAAGAAATGAGGATGAAGAGTAACTCTTTCAAAATTACTCTTTAAATAACATGATTCCTTCTTGAATGTGTGTAAGGAGGGATCAAGTTACTCTAAGAATGAATAAATCTAACATTCTCACTCTTCATTTTTTTAAATAAAAAGACCTTGTATGACTGTTGTTACACTAAGAGAAAATGAAAAGTAAAGATAAGGAGTAATTCTCTTAGAGTTACTATAGGGTAACTTGACTCCACTTCTATCTATCTATCTATAGAGAGAGTGGTGTCAAGGATAAAGGAACAAGAAACTCACAATCTCATGCATAGCTATGAAACAGGAAACTACAAATGCAAACCCAATTTAAGACATATTGACACCATTGTGTCGGTATGTCTTAAATTGGGTTTGTTGTTCATAGCTTCTTGTTCCCATTTCTTTTTTAACTATTTTGGGTCTCAAGTTTCAACATTCATCATGTAATAAAAGCAAACAAGGTTTCATTTTCAAGCATCATTGTTGCTTTTATAGTTCAAGTTACTCATGAAATATATCAACCAAAATGTTAAAAATAACTACCTGGACATAATGAACAAAAAGTGTTAAACTGAAAATAATACAATGTTGAGGAAATTATTGTTTTTCTCCCAAGAATATTGTTCATATAATTGACAATTGAAGAACTCATCCAAGGAAGAGTGACCACATCAAATAATTCCAGAGGTAGTACACTCTGGTATCTGTTTGATACATAATAATAATAATAATAATATATTATATTATATAAGTGCAGACAGCTTGATTTCAAAGTTTCAATTAAAAACAATCCTACTGTCACATGGATTTGCTGCCCCCAATAAAGCACTTATAAAAAACTGAACCCCATAATGTTAATTATTTCAACTCAGCAAAGCACCTTATTTATTTCATGCTTTGACTGTACTTGATTTGATTCCCATCATTTTCAATCTCTATACATGTAATGTGTTTTGCTAGAATAAGTTTTTCTGGTAAATTGTCCAAGGGCATCAATGTTGCTTCGGGTATTGAAAACAAGGATAAATTATTTGAGCACTTAATAGTTTTGTTAAGAGGATTAAAAACAAAATACAGTTGAAGTGATAACAGACAATAGTAATTACGTGTTAGTCGGTAAGAACTATTCAAGTTAGATTCTTGATTAGTTTCAAAATTTTAACTGGCAGTTTTAATTTGTTAGTCATAGTAAGATTACTGATTTTGGTGGTAGGGTAATTTCTAAAAGCCAAGGGTAAACTCTTTTTTTTAACTCCATGTGCTGCCCATTGCCTAAATTTGATGCTAGATGACATTGGGAAGATGATTAAAGTTATAAAGGCAATTCCAAGAGGCATTACTCTTTTTGACATATTGGCCTTGAACATGATGAGAAAGTTCACAAAGAAGATGATTTAGTTGGACATGGAGTGGCAAGGTTTGCTACTTTATTTCTTACTTTGCAAAGGCTGCATAATCGGGAAAAAAAAATATCTTACTAGGATGTTCACATCGGATGAACAGATAGAGACTAATGTTTCTAAAGACCGCTAGGTGAAGAGGGCAGCTGACACCATTCTTATACCTCCATTTTGGAATACACTGCTTACACTCTTAAGGTTATGGTCCCTCCTGTGCATGTGCTAAGTGTTGAGAAAGAATCCTTAAAGGAGAAATGCAAAGCTTTAATCTCTTCTTCCATTTCAAAATGTGAAGAGATGATCATGAGAAAAAACCCACTTATGAAGTGATAGATAGAGCAAAAGAGGCAATTCAAAATTCTTTCAAAAGAAATGAAGAAAACAGAGAAAAGTATTTCAAACCATAGGTAAAAAAGTACAGAGAAGCATTGCTGACTTGCTTATTCTATATTTGTATGATTCTTTTTCAGTTGAGGGAGTTGCTGACTTGCTGTTATATATGTATGATTATTTAATTCACTTAATGCATGATTGTATGAAGAGTTTCTATTAACTTAATAGTTAGCAGTCATAGAGGAGCAAACAAGGAAGAATTTTACACATGACCATACAAAGTTTTATTTTTATTTTTTAAAGTTTCTGAGAGATTATTTAATTATGAATGGTGAAGATCATGCCTCGTCATCCCTCCTTTCTACTTCATCAAGGACTAACACTGGCTGGGAGAGCATCACTTGAGATTGACCGTCTTAATTACTCAATTTCAAATTTGTACCAAGCTATTATAATCTTGCAATTGGATTAAAGATTGTATAAATATAGTTTGTTTGCAAACAAGTCAATGTTTAAATAATCCTAATGCATTTTTTCCGTAAATACAGATAAAACAACTATAACGAATTATAATACCAATCAACAGTGGGTTAAATAAATGGCAAATTATAATAATATATATATATATACACACACGTGGCTAAGCAATATATTCGTGAAGTTACCTTCATATTGAACAACACTAGCTGGAATGCCGAAAGATACATTTTCACTATCCTCCCATCTCACGGTAATCTTAATCCGATACCATCTATACAAAACAACACATGCATCGTTTTACGAGATTAGAAATTCAAAAACGAAAATTAAAAAGCAGAAAAGAACAGCAATCTTTCGGTAAAAATGAATGTATACATAGTATACCCCTGTTTAAAAAGGTCAAGGTTGTGAAACCTATGAAGATAGACGGCAATCTCCTGTACAGTGTCCAACGACGCCTCCGACTTGACCTTCTCAGAACGTGGCATTAAATCAGGCAAACTCTCTACCAACAAGCTTCAATGTTACACAACAACAAAACATCCTCCCCTAGTTGCTGCATCGTGCACATACCACAACAATGAACAGCACAGACATCTTTCCCTTTTTGGCAATATTATTAATCATGATTAACAGCCATTAGCAAATTCATTTGCCCCTTTCAGACCTTGACACATCTCAAACACACCCTAATTCTTAACCCACAAAACTCATCATGGACTAAACCTGCAATGCAAATATGGAACAACCAGAAATGAGATTAAAATTTAACAACTTATGATGTAATATGATAAGATTAGTATAATTCTAAATTAACATTTGATTTTCTAACTTACAGTTAAAAAATTCTCTCTCGTGATTAATCTAACTCTTCCTCCAGACTCAAATTAACGATTAAGGAAAAAACAGAAAATGGAATTCCTTGTTGTCCTGGGATTTGATCGTTAATATGCAGTAAAGATTGATTAATTGATAGAATAACAGGGAAAAGAAAATCCAAGATTATGACATGAAGCTGGAAAAATGAAAAGAAATAGCGTCTACAACTAAGAAAGCAACGCTATGCAGAATAGCGAAATTAACGATGTATCCTCTCGACAGTGACATAACAATGAACAGAAATGAAAAGGACAGAGAACCAAGATCTGAAAGTGAAAGAGAATCGTATTCTAGGGTTCGTAATTGCCGCACAATATGGGGGGCTCAAATTATTAACAATGACGTTTGGAATGAAATTGGAACGATGTTGGTGGTGTGGGATTGTGACGGTTCTTAATCTTGAAAAATCAAAATGAAGCTTTGGAAATGCGAAATGCGAAATGCGAAATGTGAAATGCGAAATGCGAAATGCGAAATGCGAAATGCGAATCCTTCCTTGAGCAATGTCAACACCCAAAACACAGATAACCTCTTTCTATTTTTCGCAATACTTTGGACGTTGCTGGAATCAAACTCATGATGAAGAATTCTAATAAGCGGTATAACGGAGTCAAATTACAGTTATATTTATTTAAGAATTTTCTGACATGTCCGTTTTTTCTTTGCATACATTTTTTAATTAAAAATTCAGACGATATGTAAATTCTTAGAATAATAAATATTAATATT
>Ga0123341_1005754_pt1 | contig 11108 bp, 6 predicted proteins | sample Turbeapinknodule_FD_89959 | JGI IMG/M metagenome (GOLD analysis project Ga0123341, IMG submission 89959) | Root nodule microbial communities of legume samples collected from Mexico - Turtle bean Mexico pink nodule | ecosystem: Host-associated > Plants > Roots > Nodule | place: Mexico: Nepantla... | reverse complement strand
CTATATATAACATATTATTAATATTAAAAAATTAAATTAAACACAAAAATATATATACAATTAATTTTTAAATCCTTTTTATATTTTCAGCCTCTTAGAAAATGTAAATAAATTTTCTAATAATTAAAATAATTTAACTAAAATTAATTAATTAAAAAAACATTTTCTGTTGTTTAAAAAAGTCAAAAAAACCATACTAGAATTCAGTTCCCGAAAAATTAAATTCCTACTGTCACCCATACAATTAGAATTGTAGTAATGAATGAAATATATAATTGGCTCAATATGCTATCTCAGTACATTTTTATGTCCAAAGAGTTGTCGGTGGAGAAAAAATTTGTTCATAATTGACACTATAAAAGGGAAAGCAATTGAAACAAAGCAAAGCAGAGAGAATCTTTGTTGGTTCACTTGCACGGAATACACTCTCAAAATGAATATCTGCTATTTCACTCTTTGGTTTGTGTTAACTTTGGTCTTACCCTTATCATCATCATCATTACTCAACAAAAAAACTCCTGCTTTGTATATTTTTGGTGACTCTCTGATTGATTGTGGAAACAACATCCATCTTCCAAGTGGTGGAGATTCTTTTCTTCCTTATGGTATAGACTTCAAGCATGGCAAACCTACAGGTCGAGCCACAAATGGAAAAACTGTGGCTGATTTCCTTGGTAACATCACTGTGCCATTTGGGTATTTATGATTCAACTTTGTTTCATAAATTGGTGTTCATTGTTGTTACAAGCTTTTCATTTCCCACAAGTTAAGTATACATACTAGGTTTTCAATTTGAATATCTATGACAAAATCCTAAGAACCACAAAACATCTTGTTTGATTTTCATTTGAACTTAAATTTTCTCAAAATTAACAAATGATGACTTCTCTTTTCAAAATATATTACATCTAACTTATATTTATCAGTTTTGTTAAACATATTTCATAGTATAGTATGTAAGTAAGTGTGAGTTTTCTTTCTATGCAGCTATACATTTAGGACTACCCTTAACCCCTCCCTACTTGGGTCTTTCGAATCATGAAAGGAACAAAGTAAGCACAGGCATTAATTATGCATCTGGTGGGTCTGGTATTCTGCCAGATACCAACAACGTAAGTTAATGTCACCATTATATTTATCAGTTCAGGTAACTTTTTGTCTTTGACATGATGTACCCTTTTGGTTGCAGATTACGTCTTTGACACTAGACAAACAAATTATGTTCTTTCATAGGACTGTTAAGCATAATTTGCCTAAGATGTTCGCTGAGAATGAAAAATTAGAGAAACATATTTCTGAATCCTTGTTTTTTGTCTCTACTGGGGTGAATGATCACTTCCATAATGAAACCTTCCGTGGCAACAAGAGATTCGCTTTTTTCCTTCTAAGTCAATTCACCCTGCGCATCCAGGTACATATTTCATGTGACAGAAAACTTGCAATTCGTGTTTGCATTTGTACACAAAGAATATCCATCGACAATAGTATCAAAACTGGGAAATTTCTTTTGTTTTCTTGCAGAGAATGTATAGCTTAGGAGCAAGAAAATTTTTGGTGAACAACATTCCCCCAGCAGGTTGCTTTCCATCAAAAGCTATCCACACGAGACCAATTGGAAAATGTGATGAGAAAATAAACAAAGGGATCATGTTTTACAATAAGAGGTTGCGTGAAGTACTCCATAAACTCCAATCAAAGCTTCCTGGCTTCACCTTTGTACATTCAGATCTCTATGGATTCCTTAAGAAAATGCAGCAAAATGGAAGTTATTATGGTAAGAAGAAACCAAATTGCATTCATCGTCAACAAATAGAATCTAGTTTAATATGTCAATAAATTAGCACACTTAATAGCTAATTCTTATCAGCTTCTACATGTTGTTATTGTTTGTTTTAGAATTTGAAGTTCTGTCACAGTTTTGTTCTATATTAGACCTATCAGAACAAATATTTTTTTTTATTTGCAGGAATAGTGGAAAGATGGAAACCTTGTTGCCCCAATACCATTTCTGGTGATCTCAAATGTAAGCCAAACAGTGTTCCTTGTGCAAACAGAGACACTCATCTTTTCTTTGATCCATTCCACCCCACCCAAATCGCAAACCAAGTATATGCATTGCACTGCTTCAATGAGGAGATTATTTGCAAGCCCTGAGGCTTCAAACTGTTCTTGCAAGTCTAGTTCTGTTCTGTGTGATTGCTTTGTTGTAATTCCTATCAAAATCCTAGCTAGTTTAAACCTAGCCGACAGAAAGTATAAGAAGATTGTCGACAAAAAATAATTATCAAATAAACATATTCTCATGTCGAAACACTGAATGTAAATGAGAGAAAAACTTATAAACGTCAAGATAAAATTAATGCAGTCTTCATAACAAAAGTCAAATTAATAATATATTGAAGCTCCAATGATCAAAGCATTTTTTCAAGATTATTTTGATTGATGTTTATGCTAAACTCGTGGTCCCTTAGAAATTTCTTGATTACCTTGTCATCTTCTTAAATTAAACACATGTGAATACAAATGGTAAAGTTTCTAAGAAAATAATTATTTCCCCAAACTTTACACAACGCCTATAATTTGCTCTTAGTTTGCTAAGATCCCAAATGAGGAATGTGGAGTATGATGATGGTATTGAAGGTTGCAAAAACCATGGTCTTCGCAGACTGCTTTTTTCTGAAAGGTGACCAAACTCAAGGATTTTTTAAAGTCATTGGGTTCTTAGAAAATTGTTGCATTAGTTAGGTAAGTGTTATTTCAATTTGATTTTATTGTTTTAATGCTCGTGCTCGTCACCAATTTGGATTAAATTTCAACACGCATTAAGTTTAAGGGAGAATATGACCAATTTTGCAAACTCAATTATTGTGGTTCTGTTTAGGAAAACAAAAATATATGCAATTCTAGTATTTGTTTCTATTAAAAGACACAAAATTACATCGACTTGACCAATATCAAGAAAGAATTGTGTAATCATTTGACTTGATAATACTGAAAAACCATATCCAAATTGCGACTAAAATAGCCACCAATTTTTTTGACTCCCTCCTTCCTCTAGATTGTTTGTTTCTGCTTCATTTGATGTGTCATTAATAAAATCAATTTTTCTTATTTTTCCCCTATTTTCTTGAAGGGGTGTGATGCCTCCGTGGTGTTAAATTCAAAAGGAAACAGCAAAGCAAAAAAAATATTGGCCACCAAATGTTTCTTTGCATGCATTCTATGTCATTGATGCAGCAAAGAAAGCATTAGAAGCTGCATGCCCTGGTGTGATCTCTTGCGCTGATATCCTAGCTCTGGCAGAAAGGGATGCATTTTTTCTGGCAAGTAATCTATTTAAAGTACCAAATTTCTCATCAATAAGATTCTAAACAATTGTTATGTCTTTTAGAATTGATCATTGCACTAAGGTAAATTGTATCTACAGCTCTTGACCTATGTAGCACACACACTGACACAGACACTGATACGACACGAACACGAAGATACGTAAAATATCTAAAATGTAGGATATGGGACACAGATCTATATATTATATAATTATGAATTATATAAATTGACAATATAGATTTATGTGCACAAGTATGTTTTAGATTATTTTTTGGAGCAGAAAAATATTTTTCATGAGTGGCTCACAAGTATTTGTTTCTTATTTTTATAATCATAATAACAATTTATACAATAAAGTTTAAAATTTTAAAAAATTAATATATTTCTTCTTTTTAAAATTGTGTTAAAATTTTATTAAAATTGTCATAAATCTAACAAATACTTTTTGAATTAGACACTTCACAGATACGTGTCCTACAGATGTCATACGAATGTGACACCGACACGTCATTTAAGAGGAGTGTCTGTGTCTTGACTAATGTTATAAATATATTCTATAGTGTGAAGGACCTACATGGATGTTTCTATAGGAACAAAGGATGGAAGAACATCTAAGGCCAGTGAAACCATATAGTTACAAAAGCCACAAGCACAAACAACCCATTCAAAATCATAAAACGACAAAAGACCCAAAAAGAAAACCCACTTACCTTCTCGTCGGTCCTCGCACTCCGATCGCAAGTCCTTCACACTCCGGTCGCAAGCTCTTCGCACACCACCGCAACCACTTTGTGAAGTCACTCTTTCTCGTTGTTCCTCTCTTCCAAAGAATACCACGAACGGGAGACTTGAAGACCGGTTCTGCAAATTAAAATTTCTCCTTGCATTACTATTTTACAAAATTGCCCCAGCCACCTAATCAACTTAGCCACGTCACAAAGTTGTATTCTGCCCTATGAGGTTCGAACACACTTCTTCTTAAATGACGTATGACACATGTATCTCTGTCGACACTCGTACGAAACTCGTAGGATACTTATCGAGTGAAGTGTTCGATTCAAACAAATATTTGTTGGATTTTTGAAGATTCTATCATGGTTCTAACACAATTTTAAAAAGTGTAAATACAATAACTTTCTAAAAACTCAAATTTATCGTATAAATTTTTATTATAATTATAAAAATAAGAACAAATTCTTTTGAACCAGTTATGAAAAATATCTTTCTTCTTCCAAAAGAATCAGAAACATACTTTTACACATAAATATTTATTTTCAATTTATATAATTCAAAATTATATAATATATAAATTCGTGTCTAATATCCTACATTTTAGAGATTATACGTATATTCGTATATGTGTTTTATAGATTCTGACGCAAGGGGTTTATGGGTGTCGAAAAATTATTTTCCAATTTTTATTTGCTTGCTATTATACTGCGAAAGAACACAACACAGTGTCACCCTAACCTGAATCCGTTACGCGAAAACCCCAAATTTTCTCAAACTAAAACCACACTTCATCTTCTTCATTAACGGTAACGGTAAGTCCTTCTTCTCTATCTGTTTATGAACCCTAATTTATTTCAATCCTTTAATATCTACGCACATAAAATTTCGTTTGTTCCTATATGTTATGTGTATGCGTGTATATGACTTAAGAGAAACGCGACACTGAATTTGTTTTCCTTTCAATAACTCCAGATAAGAAAAGATTAAAAACCTTCAATTGTTGATTCTTTATGTTACTATTGCATAGTGAATGGTACCATGTTCATGTCAGTGAACAAGCACTGGAACTTACTTTCATAGATCATTGTGAAGGCGTGTTTATTCTGTTTGTCAACTAATTGATTGGGTTGTTTGATTCGGAGATACTAGGGAAAGGGATTGCTTGAAGGCGATTCTGCATAGGATTTATGGGAAGTTTATGGTGCATAGACCCTATATTCGGAAATCTATTAACAATATATTTTATCGCTTTGTGTTTGAGACTGAGAAGCACAGTGGGATTGGTGAGTTGCTGGAGATTTTTTGGAGTGTGATTACTGGGTTTGCTTTACCCTTGAAAGAGGAACACAAAATCATGTGGAGGGTTTTGGTCCCCTTGCACAAGCCGAAATCAATCGGGGTCTACTTTCAGCAATTGTCCTACTGGGTTATGCAATTTATAGAGAAGGAGCCCAAGTTAGCGAGTATTGTCATAAGGAGTTTGTTGAAATATTGACCAGCAACAAATAGTCAGAAAGAGGTGATCTTTCTTGGTGAACTGGAAGAAATTTTGGAAGTAATTAACATGGTAGAGTTCCAGAGGATCAAGGTTCCTTTGTTTTGGCAGATTGGATGCTGCATAAACAGCTTACACTTTCAGGTGGCTGAAAGGGCCCTTTTCTTTTGGAACAATGACCACATTGTGAACTTTATTGCACCTTCCTCTGCCGCCTCTCTCTCTTGTTTTCTCTTTCTCTCTCATTGCATAACATACCTTGTTTTCATTCTTACAAATCCAAAGTTGAAAAGATTGTCAACAAGGGAAGACACAAGTTGAACCTCAAAGGAACAACACACAGTGCCACCTCAAAAATAGATCGAAGAAACCTTTTCTTTTATGTGCACAACCCAACTTGCAGCTATTATTGTAAGGATTAGATTCTGACAAGGATTTCTCTATGGGAGAAGCACCTATTATCATTTGTCAAGACCTGCAGCATGGAAATGACAATGACTTTGAATCAAATGGTGATAAAAAGTATGTCATTGGTGGAACCGCTGGTGAATTTTTTTTATGTGAACAAATGTCCTGGGGAATGGGTTAATGTTGTTGAGCTAGGAACTAAACCCATTTCATGTAATGGCCACTCAGCCATACGTTTGAAAGACAAAATACTAATTCTTAGGAAAAATTCTAACCCAGATGACTGTATATGTTCTGGAGGTGGACACTACGTTTGTCAAGCAGCAGCAGAAAAAAAAATTGGGGACTGAGGATGCAGCATTCTTTGCATGTTGTGTTCATGGTAATGTTTTAATAGGAGAGGCAGCTTTTTCTTGAGATGGATCCTCAAGATAGTGGTATTTATGTTTTGCTTGCTAGCAGGTACAGTGAGGCAAAAATGTGGGAGGAGGAAAGAAATATATAAAGGAGAGAGGAGTAGAAAAGACTCCTGTTTGCAGCTCAATTGGAATCAATGGAATCCTGCATGAGTTTGTGGCCAAGGATGTGTTACAACTTACATCCTCAGTCTGAACAGATTTATGCCTGGTTTCATTGACAAAGCAACTGGAGTTTCTTGTATTTACATGTGACATTCCTGTTTATGGAGATAATTTTTTCTCCTAAACTTGTCAGTTTGTTTTCTCTATTTCTTTTGCCCATTTAGTCACGCTCTTCCCTGAATAGCTTGTACCTATTTTTCATTCTATCTAGGGTATCCTACCTTAGAAAATATATGTAATTTTGCAGACATATTTCTCCTATCATGCGACTTTTCACTGATTTTTTTCAATCTTCTTATTCCCCTTCATATAACTTGTAAGTTTATTACAGGGGGATACAGAGTAGGTATTTGATTATTATTTGTGTCTCTACTTCAGTGTGTTAATTGGAAAACTTGAAGACTTGTACATCATCAAATATTCTTTGTTAGCCACCCACATGTATGGATTTAATTATGCTTGATTCAAACTGCTGGTACCATGTTAAAGGCACCTTCTCTTCTACTAAATTGTGTCAAATATTATACATTGGTAAACAAGACTGTGTTTGTGAATGCATAATGGTTCCGGACAAGATTCACATATATCTACTTACGTTAGCTTCCCTGCATTGTGCATTTTTTAGTTTATTTTTTCTTGCTGCTTGTTTCTACTCTTTTTTTTCTTAATATTAATATCAACAACTAAATTACTCTGTCGTTTCTGGCTCAGGAGGCGTAGGAAGAAAATTGATATTGTAAATTTTGTCTTGAAATTGACCAGTGCAAGTCAGAGCTGGATTCAACAAGGTCATTCGTGTATCACTGCCAAAGTGAACACCGGTAAATGGTATGGTGGGCAAAAATCTTGGTTACTTCCACTACCCCAGACCCTTTTTACTTGTGAATTGCATTGAACCATTGAGGTTTACTGACAGTTATCTGTTCAATGATAGGCTTCACACAAAGAGTTAGCAAGAACTGCTCAAATTCGCCTTGTGAGTTCCCATCAGGAGGTTTATGAACCATGTGATGATTCTTTTGCACTGGTTGATGCTCTTCTAGCTGATCGCAGTAACTTGCTGGAACATCATCCATCATTGTGCATGGAGATAGGTTGTGGAAGTGGATATGTCATCACTTCCCTTGCTCTTATTCTGGGGCAGGAAGGTCGTGGTGTAAACTATATTGCAACCGATATCAACCCTCATGCAGTGGAGGTGACCCGTGAGACGATGGAAGCACATGGGGTTGGTGCTGAGTTGGTAATAACAGATATTGCAGCTGGATTAGAGGAGCGTCTGGCAGGGTTGGTTGATATTATGGTTGTGAACCCTCCTTATGTGCCTACCCCTGAAGATGAAGTTGGTGTTGAGGGTATTACCTCATCTTGGGCTGGGGGAGAGAACGGCCGGAGTGTAATTGATAAAATTTTGCCGGTTGCAGACCGTCTTTTGTCAGAAAAGGGATGGCTATACATGGTCACCCTCACTGCAAACAATCCTTCTGAGATATGCCATCAAATGAGAAAGAAAGGATATGCTTCTAGGATTGTTGTCCAAAGATCCACAGAGGAAGAAAGTCTCCATATAATCAAGTTCTGGCGTGATTTTGATACTAAAGGGAATGAACCAGACCAATCTGCTTCTGGATTCATAGGCTCCTTGCTTACACAAATTCCTCTACTTTCATTTTGGAGAGGTACCAGTAGTGACAACAAGTGTTGAATGAGAAAGCAATTGATTTCTGATGCTATGATCGTTTGTCCTCACAACTAGTATGTTTGCATTGCCATGGCATTCAGAATGCCTTATAAATACAGCAACCAATTCTTACCCTGTTAGCTGAGGTCAGCTTTATGAATCAATTAACTACCATCAAAACTTTGTGAAAAACTAAATTAAAATTTTCAATAAGAACCACTTTGCCTTTTTATTCCATTTAATTATATTATCTTCAATTTGATATACTTATATCTTTACATTCAGTACCTCTATTTTGACACTTGTTCAAGATCCAATGATTCTCTAGGCCAGGTGCTAAAAATTGTTAATGTTGATTTAGAACTTGTCATTTGTGTTAACATCCTAAGATATAATAGATTTTTACCTACTCATATTGGCAAATACATGTACCTGATTATTCAGTAATTTAAAAAAAATTACTGTACAAAAATGAAAGTAGTTAACTCTCTTAATTGAACAGGTCTAGGTAGGCATCAAATTTATTGGTTTGATTTTTTTTAGAATAAACACTTTTTTTAATTAGGTTTCTATTAATTACAAAAGTTTTTAACCATGTTTAATGCATGGCAAAGCATTTCAATAATTTTAAAGCAATTGAATAAATTGAAAAAGGAAATACAAAGATAACATTAAACAATTTAAGACTACATACACACGAATGTTTATAGATAATTAAAATTATTTACAGTTCTTCAAAATATAAACATATAATTCGATCTTCGTTGTGACATTTTAATCTTTTATATTTTTTTAGCTGAAATTTAGTATTCATATATTTTAGAAATTATTGTACTTGTAATCTACATTAAAGGCCTAAACCATTATTTTTACTAGAGATATGGAGAGTGTGCCATAAATTTGAAATATGAAAAGGTTTAAAAAGTTGAAGAAAAAAAATAATGAAATTTAAATGATTTTGTAAAAAGTAAAGACTTCTTTAATCAAGTGTAAGTTCGAGATCTTCTATTTTTTATTAATGATCTTTGAATCAAAAGCCTATACTGATTTAAATAAAATAAATAATTGAATTATCAGTGATTTATCTTAATAAAATTATTTAACAATTCATGCTTCACCCTTCCTTTTGTACTCTTTCTTTTATTATGTCTTCAGAAATATTAAAATCTCACCATACCAATTTTTTTAATCTATTCGTAAATAGATTTGTTAATATGTATCAAGCGCCATGTTAAAGAGAAAGCAGGGGAAAGATATTGTATTTTTTTATATACGAGTTTTATAGAATTAAACTCACATAACAGAAAAGCAATTACGTAACTATTACTTCACTAACAGGATTGAAATTTGTGAAAATAAAAAAAATATATTTATATCCCAGTGCTACATATTTTACACAACAAAAAATTTATAAAAATATATTAAAAATTGTATTAGAAATATATTGTTGGCTAATAACTGAGAGACGAACTAAGGTAATTCTCTTCATTTACCTTTTTATCAAACTAAATTTTTTTATAATAACTTATTTTCATTGTAATTTGAAACTTATTTTTGTTTTAATTTATATTTCTCATGTTTTTACATTAAATTACATTCATATGTAATTGTTGAAGATCCCACATAATTCATTTTATATAAGTGAGTGCAAACCTCACATCATGAACCGGTTTTAAGAGTTGAGTTAGACTTAAAGTCCACTTTGTAATATGATATCAGAGCAATTTTGAGCATATCTTAACGAGAATTTCTTGAATTTATCCGATCACCCGCTATTAGACCACTTATAATATGTTATCCCACGTACGAGTCGTCACTAATTTTCTATTTTGTAAATGTATACTATTAACACATGATTTTTTTTTATTTAATCAAATCTCTTTCAAATTACTAACAAACTTATTCAATTTTTTTTTACTTTCTACATTATTTTCAATAATGCATACAATTTTTAGTCCAAATATTCCTCTTTCTGTCTGTCATAATCCTAACAATACTTCAGAATGAATATTATATAATAAAAGGCATAGGAAACATCAATTTGAGGAGTCTCATTCGTGAAGAAACATCAACTTCAAGAGTGGGAGGAGTCAAGAATTGTAGGTTAATTCAAAGAAATCATGCTTCTGTTCTATCTTTTTCTTTTCAATTCAAACGCATTAAGCATAATATATGTTTCATATAAAAGAATATATAAGATAGAGTTTGAACGTTCCATTATTGCATGAGTTTCTGTATTATTATATAGCAATGGGTTGAAACGTGTGATTTTTTTCTTTCTTTTAAAAATTATTATAGCTAGACTTTTAGCAACACATGAAGATAAATTATCCACCAACCCACAATTTTATGGTATGTGATTGAAAATTAAATCATTTTAAAATGAAAAAGAAAACGTAGTGATGATGTCATAGTTTGTAGTTTTTTGCACTATTGATGAATGGGAAAGTGGGAAAGAAAAAGGTTAAGGGCATAAAGTGCTAAATTGAAGGGTTAGTTATACTGACCCTTGTGATCTTGATGGGCCACGTGTGCAACAAAGACTGTTAAATATAAATAAATAAATAAATAAATAAGTAGTTTTTTTTAGTAAATTAATTTTTAAACTCGTCAATATTATTTGATTTATCTTTTTATATTATTGACATTTTAAAAAAATAATTTTATGTTTTTAAAATTAAAATTGGTGCTGATGAATATTTTATATAAAAAATTTATTTATCATTAATTTTTTTATAAATTATTTTATTTATTAAATATTATTGGTATTTATTTTATTTTGTTAGGTGTTAAAACTTTTTTTATAAGAATATTAAAATTTGATTCAATTTTATTGTTTTTTTCTATTTTTTTATTATTTAAAAAATATACACAACCAAGT
>Ga0123341_1005752_pt1 | contig 11109 bp, 12 predicted proteins | sample Turbeapinknodule_FD_89959 | JGI IMG/M metagenome (GOLD analysis project Ga0123341, IMG submission 89959) | Root nodule microbial communities of legume samples collected from Mexico - Turtle bean Mexico pink nodule | ecosystem: Host-associated > Plants > Roots > Nodule | place: Mexico: Nepantla... | reverse complement strand
TTTTTAAATCTACGAAATTTGTGAAAGTTTTTCATTTTTAAAAAAAAACAACTCATTTTATTATTAATTTTTTTAATAAGCAAGGATTAATCTGTAAAGTAACATTTCACACCTTTAACAAAAATTAAAATTTCCTCATAACCATTACATCATTCACAAACTCCCATAAACTTTCCTCACACATCCACCTTAACATACCTCAATCCAAAGACTCTCACTTTCTTCACACTTTCCTCACACATCCACTCCTTCAAATCCTCACACATCCCCTTCCTAATCAAAACAGAGCCCAAATGTTACTGTTTGAAGCGATTATGGGTCAGCTGATGTAAATATAGGAAAATGAAGGGCTGATCTTGTGGATTTTGAGGAAAGTCAGGGAAATAACACGATAAAGGAAACTACTTATCACGTGATCCACAATGAATGTCACGTGTCTTTCACCCTTCTTCTTCTTCTTCTTCGGGCTTTTAATCCCTTAAAATCCCCGAGTAATGTGGGCCCATACACTAAGCAATTCTTATCTCAACGTGAACGCCGATCCATGCGGCCACGTCACGGGCTCAAAATTGAGTCGAATCGGACGGTCCAGATCTGTACCCACTCCAAAAAGTTGTTCGACCTTTAACACCCGGCCATCGTTAAATATGGCACCCATAGGGCGTGTTTGTATCTCTTACTCTGAGACCTGGTCATTGGGATCCCCATACGCTGGATCTGCTAAAATACGCTTGATCCACATGGGCCTCCTCGACCACTTGTGGGACGACACCGTCGCCGGCCCAAGGCCCGAAAACGGCCTCAGCAAGCTCCGTAAACACCACACCTTCAATTTCCGACCTAGCTCCGGCAAGGGTACGACGCTGTTACACATATATATATCACCAGGACCACGAGTCCTCAATCGCAATCTTGAAATCAACCCTTATCATCGTTATTGTCTTTATAATCTAACCATTGAATCGGAGATCGATCGGAGTGTTTCAGGTTGCATGATATCAGATCTGCACCCTAAACATGCTTTTCAAGCTCGAAGCTCCAAATCGTATAAATCAACTCCACACGATCTATATAATAAGCAAGATACACGACGAGACGAAATAACCTAAACCTAATAGCTCTAAATTGAAGATTTTTTTTGTCTGAAACGCTGATAGATATTTTTTTGTAAGGAGAGTAAAATATGCTAACGACTAGATATATGTATTATTGATCAGAAGCGGAGGGCGGGAGCGTGAGATCGTACGGTGACGAATCATCCTCGGGGGAAACAACGAGAGTGACGCGTAGTATCATGATCGTGAAACCGCCAGGGTATCAGAGTGGATCGCCTCCGGTTTCTCCCGCCGGTTCTACTCCTCCGGTTTCTCCATTTGCCGGTAAGGTCGTTATTTTCCCCTCTTCTTTACTGTCACGGTAAAAATAATAAGATTAATTAATTAATTAAATAGTTACGGTGCTTCTTAATTTCCAGATAGCAAGTATTTTGTCGTTTTGTAGTGGCATGATAAAGCGGGATTGGTGAGAGTAGTTATGAATTAAGAAGTATGAATTGGATGTGGTTGTCCACATTAGTAGAGCATAGGAGCTTAGTTAGTTACAGTATGTATGACCATTATACAGTGATATCCACATTTTGGGATGAACTCAACCATGTGTGAATTTCACAGCTAGAGTAGCCAACTTGGTTATATTATTGCATAATTAAAAAATGAATATAATATGTGGCAGCGGGTGATTTAGAATTTGTGTGAGAAATTGTAGTGATCTGATGTGTGTGCATGTTTTTAGGAGGAAAAGATTCGTCTCGGTTTCGAAGAAGGTCGGCATCAGACGCGTACGAGAAAAGAGGGCAGAACAGATCCGGGCCTTCTTCTCCTTACGATGTGTGAGAAATGAGTTGCATTTTCTCAGGCTGAGATTGGAGCAGCAGCTCTTTTGGCCTTTTCTGTATTCATTTTTGTGTTTTGTTTGTACGTATGGGTGTATGTATGTATGTTAGGAATGAAGCGAGGTTGAGATGAGGTTGTGCTGCAGTTCATGCGAGCTAGCTTTTTGGTTTAGCTTCTTTAAGTCTTTGCTTAGGTGAGCTGGGTAGTGGTTGCCAAATTGTAAGTAAGAAGGTGTAAGTAAGGATAGAGTAGCACTGTATCTCACTATCATGTATCTGTATATTTATCATCAATAACACATTCCTGCGTTTGTTCCTGTTTCTCATTTCTCCTCCATTAAGTTTTAGCTTGACCAATAACAACCTTGTAATTCGGGAGTATTCTTAGGCCTAAAGCGTATATCTCCCCACATGAAACAAACTTTTGTCTTCAAGGATGCTTTCAGGGGAAAAGACACTTCATAATGGAACAGCCGGCCAGCTTAAATTATTGAACACGCTTGTCGGAAGATATGAGTGTGTTGTTTTTCGATTTAACCAACGAACAAAAATGACTAGGAAAGTTAAATTAAAAATCTATGGTCTTCAGTAAGTAAAGGGTACATTTATAATGATTTACTCGCTCTTTTTTCAAAAATCTGTTGCCTTGGGGAATGCAAAATAGTGAATTATTCTGGTTAATAAATATATTTGCTATTTTTTTTTGGGTGACACTGATTAGTGTAACAATGGATATTGTTTTACACAGTATTAAAGTAAAATTGCGTGCAAGGTTGGGGGTAATCGTTAGTGGAATCTGAATCTGAAACTGAATCTGGCCAGCTAGAGTGGGAACAGGGGACACTAACTAATGTCTCTGCATTCCAATTTCTTCCTGGTACTCCTACAAAATTACATATTACAGACAGCACATATCGTGGACACGTTTCCATTCGAACCCTTCTCGCAGGTTTGTTTTTTGGACACAGTTTATTTTTAACCTTGTCCCTCTATTCATTATTGTTTTGTACTGAAAACATGTTTGCCATGCATAGACACGATCTTAATTGTTATCGTAAACTTGTTCTAACTATTATGATCACTGACTCATGCCCCAAATTAAGCTCTTAATATTAAAAAATCATTCAAATGAAAATTTTGTTATATGTGTTTTGATATCAATCATGTTGTAAACTGGAGATTAAATGAATTACTATTGAGTAAAATGTTGAAATTGTTTGATGGTTGAACTTTAGTTAATAAATTTTCCAATTAAAAAATATACACTATAAAATAAATATTGATGAATTATTTTACAATAAATTAAAAAATATTCTGTTTGCCTTAGGCCTAATTGTTTTTTATACAATGGATCTAAAAGTAGGATTGGTATATAAGAGGTTACTTTCCAATTATTTTCCATTAAATTGATGTGTGGCTGTGCATTTTTTTATGCCCTGTCGGTCAATCTCAGGCAAGTAAAAACCTCAAAAACATGTAGGCTTTGCTTGTTCATTGTTTTAAAAAAAAATACTGTTTTCTAAAATTTATTAGTTTCCAGAATACATTTATAGTATTTGTTCATTATCCCCTGCATCTGGTCTGGGCACGTTTCTGTTTCTGATGAGAAAAAAATGCATTTGATAATTTTAACTTATAAGGGATTTTTTTTTCTTCTTCTTAGGACCTGGAGGTGTTCTTATTGTGTTTCAGCACTTGTGTGCTAGACGAGGCTTATTTTCATGCTTTATTTGACCTTGAATGATTCTATTCTAATTACAAGAAAATCCTAATCAACAAATTCATTACTTTTGAGAGAGACACGGTACGATGAATAAGAAAAGGGAGTTAAGGAGAGTATAGACAGAGACTTAAGCACCACCAGAGCAGAACCGTCCAAGAAAAGGGAACAGGTTTCACATAATTCAGCAATAGCCATAGTTGCACAGAAAATTAAGATTTGTTTTTAGTATTTTTATGAGAAACCAAGAGACTGTAATGTTTCTAATTCTAAGATTCAGGAGATGGTATCCTTTATGACATGAGAAATCCAACGTGGTGAACACAAGTAGTCATGTAATTGATTACGTTATCAGTGGCATAGCAACAGGTTAAGTTAAGCCTCACGAACAGAACTCCACCAAAAACAACATTCCTGAGAAGTCATTCAGACAAATGGCATAGAAATTTACGCATTGGGTAACAGAAATCTCTTTGCATACACAAATTACATGCTAATTTTGCCAATCACAAGCAACCAACTGGTGTATAAAGCAATAATTCTGCTCCTGCACAGAAGAATGCCTGGGTGGTTCAGTTTACAATATACTATCATTGGCAATCTGCAATCAAGAAGGCTTTCCCATGCCAAACTCCTACTTGACAATTTCAACTCCGTACAAGTTGAGCTAGCTGGATTGGATTCCTATTTGAACCGAAAATCTTTGCCAATTACTAGATCTTTCCCATTTTGGGTGGCTGCTGAAAAAGATTGCATCAGATAATAATGTAATGCACAAACGTTCAAAATATCACAAGACTACAAAACAATACAACAGCGATAGTTGATATCTTACCTTCTTAAAATTCATTTTCGAAGAACTACCCGATGCTCTATCAGCGGGTTTCAATATCTCAAAGGAACATACAAGAGAATCATCAACACTTAACAATGCACCAGCATTGTCAAATTCTCCACCATAATTCGGAGCAGAAAATATCGTGACTAATCTTCTTTTTGCAAAAAACTCATATCCATCCTCCACAACCTATTGAAAAAAAAAAGATCTTGATCAGAAGAAGTTGGAATAAGTAACACAACACAGACAGATTAAAATATAGGAGCGAGGATGAATGCCTGCAATAGTTGGACAGAGCCTGATCTAGAAACGATGTGCATGTCAAATAAGGTAAGTGTACTTAGGCTTTACTCACTTAAAAGAATAAAAAAGTACAACGTAAATGATGGTAAATGTCCAAATTGCAATCCCACCCCATGTCTTAGCAATGAATATCATGAGACGAGTGTAACCTTTAGAACTTATTTTATGAACTTCTTCACTTAAAAGATTGCTAGTTGGTTTTACGAGATTATGAAAGAGTACATTTTCTTCTCCCCTTTCAGGACTCATAGTTACAGTTGTTTCAAAAAAAGATGTTAGTGAATGAGTGGTAGAAAAACACTCTATGGGACAAACTTTCTTCTAATATTAGATAAAATTTACCGAAAAGTACAAAAATAAGGAAAGATAATTAAATATGGTGTGAAACCCATCAAATTAGGTGTTCTCAAATAAATTTTGGGTCAATGGGAGAGTATGTTAAAAATGTGTTCTTAGTACTTTTCAATACCAGAAGGTAAGAGAGGAACAGTCAACTAGAATTAGGCCTGTAAGAACAACAAAATCATGGTAATATGAAGTAAGAGGTGGTTTACCTGATGCCCTCTGCAAACAAGATCAAGGTCATTTTTATCCAAAAATTCCGCAACTACATCAGGTCCAAAGGTACATGAAACGCCTCGGTCACTCTCCGCCCAACCCTCAATGCTAGAATCAGGATCAGACCAAAGCAGATCACATAGGAGACCACTATCTGGAATTTCAGTAGGCCTTTGAATCTCTTTTATCTGATCTAAACTTTCTAATTCTGGAGAGAGTCCCCCATGCATACAAAGTATTTTGTCATCAATGAGGGCAGCCACCGGCAAACAGTTAAAGCAGTCGGTAAATATTTTCCATAGCCTTACATTGAACCTCCTTTTACATTCATCATAAAAACCATATATACGGTTAATCTTTGCTTCTTCATGGTTTCCCCTCAATAGAAATATTTTGTCTGGATATCTTATTTTGTAGGCTAAAAGCAAACAAATAGTCTCCAAACTCTGCTTCCCTCTATCCACATAATCCCCCAGAAACAAATAGTTTGCCGCAGGAGGGTAGCCACCATATTCAAAAAGCCTCAATAAGTCCTGGTACTGACCATGTATATCACCTACAAGACATCCATGCCATCAGAAACAAGGGATTCAGAAAAAGGGACAATTGTTTACCTATTAGCAGATTTCACCTCTCTTAAGAATAAACTGCTTATTGATTTTTAAAAAATAGGTTGAGAATTGTAATAAAATTAAATAAGAATGCAACAATGATGGAATTTTAAGTTAATTACAATTCCAATAATTGATTTCTTAATTAATGGTCATTACCACACTAATATACACTAGACTGCAAAAATGGATCTTTAAAGGATTATTTTTCCCAAAATATCGGAGATACAGGGAAGAATGAATTTTGAAGAAATGCATCAAAACATGGCATACGGACAATACAATTGCAGTGAGCAATTATCTTTCTTGCTGTTTGTTTTCATTTAATGATTGATTGAACAAGCAAGGAGCATATATCATTGTATCATTAATTATCCTCCTCGACAGACAAAAATGTTCTAAATCCGAAAATCCAAAGATCCATTTTTTTAAAACTGCAGCAATTTTCCTTCACCTTCTAAACAAAACCAGACATCTCCTGCAGATTGTTAATACATGTAATAATTAAAACAAAACGGTCCTTTAGAAGAAAATAAAATCTCCCTCAGCGGACAACGATCATGTAAGTTGTGGTGAGACGAGACACATCCATAAGATTTGGCAGATGAATTGAGGATGAATGAGATGTATAAGGGAAAAAGGTTAAAAATTTGAAGAGGAAAGGAAAAAGGGTGGCTAACCGCAGACGCGCATGGGGGCACGGAGCTCGAGAAGAATTGGCTGAGAGAGGAAGATTTGGCGGGCATTGACGCAGAGTTGACGGATCTCCGACTCAGAGAGCTGGACCTGTTTGCCTCCTTTCCCTTCGAGAAGCCTCCGAATGACGTCATCCAACACCGCCTTGTCCATCATCCCCTCCTTCATCATGATCTTCCTTCTTCCCTCTTCCCTCTTCCCTCTTCCCTCTTCCTATCACAACACAAGACAAGAAGTGTGTTTGTTTTGGATGGATGGTCGAGCCAAAGATGGGAGAGGAAGAAGATAAATAAAGAAAATTTAGCTGTGGGATGGGAATTTTTGGTAGATGGACAAGATGGCCCAACCGAAACACACAAACACAAACACCCTTTTCAGGTTTTATATCATCTTCTTCTTTAAATCAACGATCTCTGTCAATTCATCATCGCCATCATCATAATGGATGGATGGATGCTATTATGTCTAACCCTTTCATTTTATTCCCAATTAATTATTATTTTCGGATATTCAACTCAACTCCCAAGCTGAGTTGGCTGGGTTCAACTCTAATATTTGCAAAATTTGGGCTTTGCTCTAAAAATCCACTCTTTATTCGGTTGAAACCTTCAACGCAGGGGACCAAATGGCGCGTAAGAATATCATACCCTTGTCAACTCTCCCTCTTCCACGTGTCTCTCCTTCGTTGGTTGTCTCTCTTCTGGTCAAATATCGGAATCGCCATTCGCCATTGGCCAGGTACCATGTTCCAACCTTCTCTTTGGACTTCGCCGTAATCCCCTCTACACGCCATCCACACACTGCTCTAATCCTTTTTCTCTTTCTATTATTACATAATACATGCACACTCTTTCTCACACTTCTATAGGAATTTAATACATTTTAATTAATTAATTTTACTGAATTCCCTTAATAATATGTGTTTCTTTCTCCCACGAAAAAGGAAAACCAATTTACTTTACAATATTCAAAAACATTAAAACACTATATCTATATAATTGAATTAGGAGAGTTTAACTCAATATATTAATCATTTACCACAATAATATTTCATTGCACTACGAATACTTTGAAGTGTCATGAATGTTAGGACGGTATTCATTATCTTCGAATCATAAATAGAAATAAAATTGTACTGTAAATTATTTATTTATATTTTTTTTTTTACAAAATAGAGTGTAATATTTTAATTTGTAATTATTAATAGTTTTTTTTTAATTTATATAGTTTTAAAAATATTTTTTTGCCTGGTATGTAGCGAAGTGTTTGTATACGTTTTATTTATTATTTTTTAAACACTGTTTTTTTAAAAAATTGTTTGGTGATTTTAAGAGTTTTCTTACGTGATTTTTCATGAGAAAAAATTGTATGTTGACAAATTTTAGTTATTATTGTTATACAAATACACAATATAATTTTTTTATAAGGGAAAAATATCATTATTGAAATGGATAAAATTAAAAGAGATAAATATGATGAGAAAAAGTATAATGTCCCAGTTTTAAATTAAGAAATTGATAAATAAAGTGTATTATTCCATAGATGGTCCGAATGTGAAAAGTAGATTGGATATGTAGTTTTGGGCCTCTGTTTGCCTCGTAAGTTACCCAGCCCAAAACAGAAGCACGAGGCCCAGATCCAATACTAAAAACCCTAGCATACATAACTTCCTTGTAGACTCGCCGTTAAGTCTCAGAGACATAACCATTCATAGGTGTGTGCTGTTCCAACACCTAAAGCAGCAATGGTAAGGGTTTTTCTTCTCCGTCTCTGGTTTGTTCCTTTGAACGTAGCTCTAATCTGTGTTTAGCTTATATTCGACAACTCTTTATGTTTTTGTATTTGCCTATGATACGCAGGGGATTGATCTTAAGGCTGGGGGTAAGAGCAAAAAGACCAAAAGAACAGCACCCAAGTCCAACGACATCTACCTCAAACTACTTGTCAAGGTTTCTCTCTTTTCGATACTACTTTGCGATGTTTATTATGAATATGATTCCCTAGATCTGTTGTGTGTGTTTTCGTTTTCGGCGACGATGATGATGAATGTGAATCCCAGCTCATTATGAGGCCCTTCTCCATTTGAAAGGTCTGGGAATATACCTTTTCCACATTTGTCTGAGCCTCTGCACACTTTTCTTCCATACTTTTGAAATATTTTCAATTCGAATATTAATTGATCACATTAGTGAAATTATCCCTTATGCATGACACCCATTTTAAATAGTGTATCGTCTCATTGTTTGTACTGCTGCCAAAATCTCAATTTTTCCCTTTGAATGTAGTCTACTTTTTGTGTACAGTTTTGTCATTGCATCCACATACTCAAGGTTCCCAATGATGCTTTCTTTTTTACCATGCTAATGCTGATGACATGATTGTTACTTCTATAGTACTGAGGGAACTTCATCGTTTTTTTATTTTCGTTTATCAAATTTTAAGTGGGTTAAGTTGTTCAAGCAGTTTTACTAGGTTTAGATTTGGATTCAGATCAGAAATATGTTTATGATACTACTTATGCATAGAAAGATTCTGATTATATGTTACATACGCAGCTTTATCGCTTCCTTGTTCGAAGGACTGGCAGCAATTTCAATGCTGTGATACTCAAGCGCTTGTTCATGAGCAAGGTGAACAAACCTCCACTTTCTTTGTCGAGGTTGATTAGGTATACAAAGGGGAAGGTATGTCTCTCTATCTCTTTTACATCCTGTACTGGTGTAGCTAGTTCTCATATCGTTTAATTAATTATAGCTTACATTTCCACGTTTTATTTTTGTCAAATGTAGGAAGATAAAATTGCTGTTGTAGTGGGGACTATAACTGATGATATCAGAGTATATGAAGTTCCGCAATTGAAGATTACAGCACTTAAGTTTACAGAGAGAGCACGTGCAAGAATAGAGAAGGCAGGCGGTGAATGTTTGACCTTTGATCAGCTTGCACTTAGGGCTCCTTTGGGTCAGAATACGGTATGTGTGGTTAACAATTGGCCTTTGTTGTTTTTGGAGTCAATCTCTAAATCTTACACTTTAGTTGTGTCAATTAAACTAATATTTGGTTCTTGTGCACACATTTTTGAACTGAAATTGATTTTTCACGTCTTTAGAATGGGGTTTTGGTATTCCTTATGGTATAGAAATATACTCGGTTTGTCAATCCGATTCCAAATCACATGCAGTTGACATATATAATCTAAGCTTTCAAAGGCTAAAAGTACATTTATGTATTTGAATGCAGGTCCTTCTTAGAGGCCCCAAGAATGCCCGGGAAGCTGTGAAGCACTTTGGTCCTGCTCCTGGTGTGCCACACAGCCATTCCAAACCCTATGTTCGATCCAAGGGAAGAAAGTTTGAGAAGGCTAGAGGAAGGAGAAACAGCAGAGGATTTAGAGTTTAAGAAGATAGCTTTCTATTTTTTTTGGTAGTGTTCTGAAATTCAACATTTTGTCATAGGAGCTGGGTTGATGACTTTTTCTTTTCATATTTTTGTTATAAGAATTCAAGTATGGACATCGTTCTTGGCCCCCTTGTTTTTACATTAACGTGTATTAAAAACATATTTGATGAATTGTGAAAAACCCTGTCATTTATCGTGACCTTATTTCCGTGGCTTGAGTGGGTTAGCCTTTTTTAATGGTGCCTCCCTCTGTCACTACCATTTTACTAAACAATATTAATCGGAAATTGTTTTCGACATAAAATAAGGAAACATTGTAAATCGTTTTGTGTAGTCTATTTAGATGTCGAATATCTTTGATGAATTCTTAATTTGATGATGCATTTGTTTTCGGGTTTTTGGATATGTATTTCAATAATCTTGTTAGTACAAGATCAACTTCTGTAATCTGAATATGAGAAGTTCAAATTCTTATATAATATTGTTGTGCCTGCAAACATTGCTACCCTTAGTTTCTTAAACTAGAAGTGAGCTAGCATGTAAATAACCGTAACACAGTACTACTTAAAATTAGAAGATAAGCACGGTTGCAGAATTGTGAAGAACAACACCATAGGGCTCATTTCCTTTCTCTGCTATATGCATGTACTTTGATGCCATTCGCTTTCACTGTTCTGTGTTTTATTCTGCCAAATCCAATGCATCTGTCTCTTCATACATCTCGTTTTAATATTAATAACTTTTACTATCAATAATTTGGATTAATTACAAATAATACATTCCCATATACACAACTATGATATGAATTTTGTATAAATTTAATTGTAATTATGTTTTAAGAGTATTGATATTTTATTTTGAAATCTTATATCACCTTTTTGTGATTCTCATTGCTAAACCTCATTGAGATTTTAAATAAATTTTTGTTGATATCTTTACAATACCGTTTTCTTTCGTGTAGATCTTGTATTTAAGATCTCAAAGTGAAAATCTTGTACAAAAAATCTAATATTTTTGTCAAATATTATAGAAAAATAAATCATAATAAAAGGTAAACAAATGTTAATATTTTTTAACTTTTAAAAGTATGAAT
>Ga0123341_1005751_pt1 | contig 11110 bp, 9 predicted proteins | sample Turbeapinknodule_FD_89959 | JGI IMG/M metagenome (GOLD analysis project Ga0123341, IMG submission 89959) | Root nodule microbial communities of legume samples collected from Mexico - Turtle bean Mexico pink nodule | ecosystem: Host-associated > Plants > Roots > Nodule | place: Mexico: Nepantla... | reverse complement strand
CATCAACAAGGTTAAACAACCCATCATGAACTAAACCCAATCTAGTAGGGAGAATAAACTCCGACAAACCTAACAAGATATACAACTTACAAAAGTCCTCTGAGGAAATATCATTCCCAAGTTGCAAAATTACAAAATATATCATTTCCACAGTTACATCACCTTCTTCAAAAAAACTCCTTATGCGAGATATAATACTACTTTTCCTTAAATCAATTTTTCTACCACCTACTCTAAGACCTACACCTAAACACACATTTACCAAACTAAACGACACAAATTGATATTGAATTGAAAAACTTTGCTTCATGTCCATCCAAGAACTACATAACTTACTTAAAATTCCACGGCTCAATTTGATGTCCTGACGAACAAACAAAAGCCATCTAAATGGGGTGGACTGTATAATACTCTTTTGTTGCAAACTTAAAACCATGTTCACAAAAACCAAACACTTTAACCTGCAATTATGCCTAAACACCTGTATGTCAAATCAAATACAAATACACTATAATAATTAAAATTAAAAATAAATAAATATAAATATCATGTCTACTTTAAAAAAAAAACATCATTTCAAAGAAACCTTGGCTTGAGCCTCAGGATGACGATTGTTCCTGCCGGTTGACCAGATTGTGCTTCGTGCACAGCTAAGACTCACGTATCAAGGACTCCTTCATCTTTGTTCCAGATCACCACCCTTCGCCGCCATGGGTACCTGAAACAGAGAGAACAAAGGGCGCCCCCGTGGCCGTTTGCACTCCGACGTTCAAGTCAGTAAGGCAGTAAACACCGTGCACCTCCGTATCGGAACACTGTGTGACTCAGGTGTTCTGAAGGTGCGTAACTGTTTTCTAACTAGCTTCTCTCTCTGGTGCTCCAATCACTCGTGCGTACAAGGTGTAAGCTCAAATGAATACAACGTGTGTAAGAAATGTCAAAACGTACCTCACTAAGCTTTCAGAAAAGCTTATATACCTTGGGTTTTAGTGCTACTGCCACGTGTCACTTATGACTTAAGCACAACTCCACGTGGAAGGCCTTACAACACTGTAATCCAACTTAGGGAAATCCCAACGCGTAAGTCTTCCCTCCTCGAAGTGCATCCGGCGGTAGGGGATGACTACCTGAGTGCCAACTCATGCGCCCCAGCCTCTAGTCACTCGCCCTGGGAGTATCTCAACCTTCCTCTCGCACCATGCACGTAGATTACCCCTGGGACGTGGCCCTCTCCCGGGTCGTATCTGTCCCAGCGATTCTCCAAAGGTGGCGTGGATGGCCACGTCCTACACCTCATGCATGGGTACTTCACGAGTTAGGTCACTCCCTACTGGTACTGGGAATATGGCCTTGAAGCCACCTTTCTCTTCTCTTTATTACTGTTCTGAGGTACCGAGGCCCGAGGCCTCCACGCCCGTACCGTGGCCTCTCACTGTACCGCCCCCTCCACGGTCTTCCCTACCCGTGGGTATCGGGGGTGGCACCATCTGAGCCAAAGCACGCTCTTAGGGCAACGGGTTACGCCTTCAAGGTGGGCGACGCCTAAACCTGTCGACGCCCAAAGCTGGCAACACCCATGCCTGGCGACGCCCAAAGCGGTCAACATATTGACTTTTCCTCTTGGAGCCCCCGGTAGGTCCTACCACATGTTGACTTTGGTCAGGGCTCGAAGACGGGTCGGTACAACGATCAATCGTAAGAACCTCCTCATCTGAACATCCGCTAATTGAGATTATATCCTAAAACAATTTTGTGAATGTTTCTTGTTCAGAACCAAACCAACATACACTTTAATACCACTTTTGATATTGTGTGAGCATTTTTGTTAAAAATTCAGGTTAAAAGTGTATAGAAACACACATTTCAGAGTAAAATAAGGGACTAAATAGGAACATGACACTTTTGTGACATTGGAGAATGGCAGCCAAATGGACCCATGAAAATTATTGACAGAAAAAAGAATATCTTTAAGTTGTCTCAAGAAGAATATGTTGTTGTAGAAAATATTGAAAACAAGTATTTACAATGCCCTCTTATAACATCGGTATGCTTATGCTTCAATAATAGAACATTCAGTAAATTTATAGCAAAATCAATTGTGTTGGATGCCTACTTTTAAATATATGTGTAGTTATATTAATAAATAAGTTTTTTATTCTACATGCAGATTTGGGTCTATGGAAATAGTTTTGAATCTTTTTTGGTGGCAGTGGTGGTCCCTCAAAGAAAGGCCCTTGAGGATTGGGCAGTGAAGCATACAAATGATTTTAAATCTTTATTTGAAAATCTGAAGGCAACAAAATACATTTTGGATGACCTCAAAAAGTCATTCACTTTTTTTTAGCTCTGTTTTCATTGTTGTTTTGCACTCAACAAGGACTAAAAAGTAGAATGTCTAATAATACAAGGCTTTTGAAATCATAGGGATTAAATTGCTCAACCCAAATAATCTCAAGGACTACCAACAGCTTACTCGTAGTTAGTTTCAGTTGTGGTCTTATACTATATTTTGATCTTGCTGGGTAAATATGACGCTATTCATATTCTCTCACTTTTGATCCTTTTGTCAATAATGTAAAATAGACACAGTTGAACTCCCAGTGTTAAAAAAATTAAAACAATAATATAAACCTATATATATATATATATATGATGCCCCAAACAATTCCCCCTTTAGGACTTTGCAAACAACACACAAAAATGACTATCATAATCCTAACTTTGAGGTAAATCTTCCTTTTTATTTAATCTTCGTTGATTTAAAATTAAGAAAAAATAATTTCTGTGAATGTTTCCTGTTCAGAACCAAACCAACATACACTTCTTCTAATAAAGTTTTCTCCATACAAAGGGGAATCATATCTCTATTTGAACCTCGCTAGTAAGAAATTATTTGTAAAATATTCTCAAGAGGACGTTATAGAATGCATGTTAGCTTTTATTCCTCAAACCAGACATCAATAAACATGTTTTCAATTTGTATATTGACCTCAACGAACAATACGTATCGTCCTTCTGCCAAGATCTTCAGAATGATTTAAGCCATAAACTGATACTATAGAGATGGATTCAAAACAAGTAGTTTAGAACTTCTGCTGATCTTGTTTTCAAATGCTATCAAATATTTTATTAGTACTAGTTTTCATTCTTTTGGTTATTTCTTGAATCCTTATTTCATATTTTCGATGAACTATAAAACAGGATAAACTCCAGATATCCATGTTGCAATTATCTCTAACAAACAAGTGTATATCCAAGAAGGACAGCAAATCAATCATGTATTTCCCAGATACAGTGTTAGATCTATCTTGGTAGTTTTTATCAATTTTAAATATTGGAAGAAGAGTTAAGGATCAGAATTACTATACACTAGAATTTAATTCCAAGCAATTAGTAAGCAGTATCATCAGAAAAGTGGCATCAATTACACTTATCTTCAGCTCATCAAACAAGGCAACATACACTTACAAATGGGAGCAATCAACCCAATAAAAAAATCCCAATAGACAAGGTTTTGAGACACGGATTATTGACACACTTCATCTCTCAAAATAGAAATATTTTCTTAGGTTTTGATTTATCCTTTTAACCAGACTACCTTTCATTTAAGAAAGAAGGCATATAATTCTAAAAAAAAAAAAATTACTTAACAGAACAACTTACATGAAGTAAATTTCTTCAAAAAAATAAAATAAAATAAAATCTAGAAACGGAAAATAACCTCTCCTCCCGTGACTTCTTCCTAAAGAAGAAGAAGCGACCACACTTGTACTTTGATACTGGAATCGATGAGATTTGTTCTTGGGAGAGACCACAACTCTCACTTCCAACTGTCTCACCTAATTCAAGTAGTTCCTGCGATAAATAAATTGATATCAATGTGAAGAAAGGTTAAAGAATAAAACCAAGTGAAAGAAGTCTGTATTTCCAACTATTACAAGGAATTCAGATTTTCACTTAACCAAGCCTTTTCCACCACCAGGTGGCACATCATTAGCAAGTACAAAGGGATTTAGAGAGAAGATAAAAGAATATTGTCCCACAATTTCTTCAATAACTAACTTGAAAAAGGATACTATTAAGAAAAAGTATTATACTATTAAGACAAAGTATTATACTATTATAACGAAGGAGGACAAAAAGAATTTGAAGACTTCTACAACTAAGTGGTCGTCATTATCAGAACGACACACATGTCATATAACCCCCATCAACCAGTAAACCGTGATAATTTAAGTTGGATGTTCGACCCTATAGTTGTTTGTTACATTAGTGTCTCACACACCCATCCATTGAAAATTTAGGAACCAAATACCAATTTCAACATAGTTGCAAATTTTAAAACTAAATAACTATTTCAACACATTTAGAATTTAAGAACCAAAAAACAAAATAATTTAAAACTAATTTAAAAAGGTACATGGTGGAATCTTCACTCTAACTGGAATTCTTGTAACATCAATGACGAAAGGCTTTTCAAGACACCAATAACTAAATTGGGGCAACAAAGGTTTATGATATTTTCAAATATTTTTTGCAAGGCATGTAGAATACAAATTAGACCAAATTTACTCAGCTAACTAAACTCCTAATAAATTAGACTAAATAAGCTATATAGTCTTTTCTTTGAAATCCAAAGTATTGAATTTGGTGTCTATAGTGAGAATTTGCATTTGTTTAATCGAGTTAGACGTGGAAGAAGTTGCCAAAGCTTCCATAGTGAGGGTTTGCACATTGAAGAGTGCATACAAAGATCTTCATCCCCTTGCTTCATATGTGATTCTTACCTGGTGGTATGTCAATACTCAGGACATAAAGCGACTACGCACTCCTTGATGCTCATCCATCATCTTCTAGATACCCTACAAGAACAACTGATACAAATTATAACGTAATACAGAAAAATCCTAAATCACAAAAATCACACCCTAAAAATTGAAATGACACAAAAACCAAAATAAAGACACTTACCTTCTCCTCCTTCCTCGCACATGTTTTGCGCACCTTACGCACACCACTGAACCCTATCGCAGACCGCGCACACCACCGCTCCTTCGCACTACAACGTTGTTGTCGTTCGCACTACCTCGCCGTCGTCAACATTGCATTACCTCACCATCGTCACCATCCAACTACGTCTCTGCATCTTCGTCGTCAACGTTTCGCACACCTTTGTCGCTGGTCTCTCTTTATGAACGTTGGTATGCTTGCGGTTTGGGAAATTTCAAATTGAAAGCTTTTTGGGGTGTTGCCCTTTTCAGAATCACTTGCCACGTTTCCCTTTTCAAAATGCCCATGCCACATAATCACTTAATCCATGTCATCCAGGTGTAATTTGGAGCAACCACTTTTAGGGGTGTCAAAATATCGGTACTCTTTTTCTAATTGTTATACTTTTTAAACTTCAAGTAACATTACTAAACTTATTATTCCTACTTTTCTATTATCATTATTGTTCGTACTACCCAAAAACAATTAATGGAAGTACACATTAATAAGAGACAACCAACATAATTAATTTTACATTTACATAAATACAAAATAATTTAATTAGCTTAATTAGATATATAAAAAATATCAAATGCACAAATAAAATAAAGAACAGATAATAATTATAATTAATATTAATAAAATAATTACATAATCATAAATGTTATTCCAAGAGCCTAAAAGCAATTTTCTTTCTTATGAGGTTGTTGACTTCTCGATCTTCTTTCTTAGTGCGAACTCTCGATTTGGGCTTTCGCGTTGGTCCTCTCGGTATGGGCTTTCAGGTTGCACCTCTCGGTATGAGCTTTCGATTTGGTCTCTCAATTCTCGATTTCCTCACACGGGTAGGTGTGTGTACCTGCAAGGCGCTAAGTCAGAATCATTTTTTAAACAATTATCAGATAAATTCACTCTACTTACCTTTTGAGTTGCTCATCTATTGATAATGCTTCCTTATTGGGCTCCAAACCTATTTGAGCTTTTACTTATTACACTTAATATTTATTAAACACACACCTATACCCTTGGGTCTATTTCATGAACTTTGCTATAGTAATTAGTTAATATTATTTATTTATTAATATTATTTGTTTTTTTCCTTTCATTCAATCTTTCAGCTTAGTTTCTTGGCCTAACCTTTTGATTGACCTTTCGGCCTATACTTTTGGCCTATGCAGTAGTACACTAGCCCCTCAGACACGAGGATTTTATTTTAAAAGACAAAATGCCTAATGAAAGATGAAAAGCTATGATGTGACCCAAAAATACATGAAGATGACCAAGGATGCTAAACTTGAAAGGTCATCTCAACAAGCAAATAAAGATGTCATCAATTGTAGGAATGGTCAAGGACCAAAACATTTGAAGTTCTTCCTATTAGTGTTCTTAACATTTGTAAATTCTTTAGAGTAAATTTAAAATAGAATATAAAAAGGAAAAGAGTATAGGACTTATTAGAAGTAGTACCAAAAGTCACACTTTCCATGAAGAATATGACTTATTGGGCGGCATTTTCTAAAATGCCTTTTCACTTGCTCCTTCTCACTTTTGCCTTTAGAATAACTGGCCCTCTACTCTATATAAGAGGTGCTTGGCTCTTATAAAGAAACATGAGACTGAAATTGAAGTAAAGTTACTCTTCTCAAATTGAGAGAGATTTTGTGAGACTTGTTCTCCTTCTCCTAGTCTTATCTTGTGAGTCTTTGGGAGCTCTCAAGTGGCGGCATTCTTCACTCATCTTGGAGCCATTCACCTTCCAAGTGGCATGACCATTCCCTTGTCTACAACCACATAAGTTTTCACCAACCTTTTCATCTTCTTCTTCCATTTCCATTCATAACAAATTCCAAAACATGTCTTGTTATTGTTTCTTGATTTCCATTCGGTTGAACTAGTGTAGTTGTTGTTTTTGTTCGGTAGTTTGTGATTGCTTGTTGTTCTAATCGGTTTATGTGATCTTAATTGAAGTTTTAATCGGTTCAAATGCTTTCTTACATCATTCTAATCGGTTCATCTTCTTAGTTGTGTGTTTCTATTCGGTTCAAGTGGTTTGTATCATAGATCTATTCGGTTCATCCTTTTCTTTTGTGTTCTTGAATTGCTTGAGAATCTTGATCCTAATTCTAAAAGTGTCTACTAATGAATCATCTCCTAATCAACTCACATCATGTGGTATCATAAGTTATGGTTTTGTTCTTGTTTTGAGTTGATTTGGCACTTTTAATTCAAACAATTTACATTCAAGTATGAATCATCTCCTAATCAACTCACATCAAGTTGTAATTAGTGTTTATCATGTAATACACCTTTTTTTGAAAATAAATTTCAATTTTGTATTAAATGCCCCATCGTACGAAGAGTTGCATCGTTTATGTGCTTGTTCTGACTGTACCGATGGATGTGACAAGTTATAAATCCTTGAACGTTGGATGTAATTCAATTTAACGGTCATGATGTCGTGAAGATATGTAGATTTTGATATGGCTATAAATACTTAGTTTCAAACAAGTTACCCTGTCATTTTCTTGCATTCTTGATTCCAAAAGATTTAGCCGAATATTCACAACAGGTGCGATGTCTTCTTCAAGCTTTGTTTCCGTTTTTTATGAGTTTATGGGATTTTTTAGCGCGAGTAATAGGTCTACTGTGAGAGTGATTAAGGATAATAACGATATTGTTTCAGTTGCTTCATCAGCTACACTCTCTTGTATGAAAGGTTTGAGTGAAGAAACGATAGATATTGAAGTTGAAGAAAGAACCGAGAGGGCAGAAGAAAAATTAAGCCCTCGTATTGGTTATTGTACCAACCAATCCTCGGACGTCGTTGACCGCTAGTAATGGTGGGACTCCCACGAGAGGCACGTGAGCCAAGGTGTCGAAGAGTGGTCAAGCGTCGATCACCAGGATGTGTTGTTGTGTCCTCGGCAATACTGTGAGGGTGATGTGACATCGGACATCGGTGACTCAAACAGCAGAGCTGGGCCATGTGAGGTGGATCTCAGACCACACACCAGTTATCAGTTAGGGAGAAGCCTAGATCACGAGGGGTCCATGTGTGTAGTGTGAATGACACGTTCAGGTGTAGCACAAGTAAAGAGTCCCTGGAAGAGCTAAGGCCTTTTTGGGTTACGTTTTAGGGGTAAACTACATGCATGGCACGTGAACAGCTAGGGCACTCCCAGGAAGGATGGCCCTAGAGATTAGGTGCACAAGTTAGTACCCAGGTGGTCATCCCGTCAGAGGTTGCACTCCAGTAAGGGAGCCTTTACGCGCTAGATTACCCTAAGAGTGGGTGATAGCGGCGCTAAGGCACACCCTCAATAACCTTAATTGCGGTTAGCGGAAACAACGGAAACCTTAGAGTATATAAAGGGTAGTAACAAACCTAATAAGGTAGGCAAGTTTTACGCAACTCTTACGCTAATACACACACAGTTTTTACACAAAGCTTTTTACAGCTGAGTTTTGGTGTTTCCTAGCCCGGTACTGACTTGAGCATCGGAGTGCAAACGGCCTCTAGGGTGCCCTTTGTCTTTGTGATTTCATGTGTTTGATCGAAGAAAAGGCACGAGCGAAGGCAGAGATAATTGGGCGTGTGATCGTCGTAGACGTATGAAGGCAATCGAGTCAACCGGCAGGAACAATTATAATTGGGTTAATCCTAAAGTTCGAGAAAATTTTTCTCAGTATCGCTATTCTTCAACTCTTCGCAACTTCCTTTCTAGCATTTATATTTACTTTCCTAATGCAACCGAAGAAATTGTTTCTTTTTGGCGTGCCCGAGCCATTGATAATGTCTGTCATGGCCGTGAGGGAGAAAACGATGAATTCTTCTATTTTTATGAGTGTCTTTTCACTGATCTTCATGTTAGATTTTCATTAAGTGAATTTCAAATGGGTGTTCTTCGTTATCTTAACATCGTCCCTACTCAACTTCATCCTAACAATTGGGCTTACATGCAAGCTTTTTGTATTCTGTGTCAATTTCTTTCATTATCTCCTAATCCAAAAACTTTTTTGTATTATTATAGCTCTCGGCCTGGCAAACGACCTAGTTGGTTGTCTTTAATTAGTAAGACAAGAGTTTGTTTTTTTTCTCCATATACTTCTTCGTATAAAAATTTCAAAGAAGACTTCTTCAAATTATTGATCAAAGACACTGGAAAAAATTATTAATTCCAAAGTTTCCTTTTTATTGGACACGCTTTCCTTTGAAATTCAAGTTCGTATCATTCAACGAACACACCGAAGGACGTAATGTTGTTTCAGTGCTTGGTCACTTGTCCCATAAGCTTCCTATTCGCGCCTTGCTACGATTATATATCTCTCGTAAACCACGAAAGGAGTTTATGAGTATGTATTTTTTCAATTACTTCCTTTCGACACAAGAAAATTTTAACTTTACTAAATGTTTCCTTGGTTTCCAGGTTTGATGTCGGCTACCAATTTGAAAGATGGGCGTACGTTTCAAAATTGCTGGCTAAATCCGCAGGCTCAAATACTCCACAAGACGGAAAGAACCTCAACGTGGAAAAAAAATTCCTCTTGAAATAGAAGTTGAAGTCGTTCAACCCATTTTCCGGCTTGAAACTGCAAAACAAACAAATGATGTCGAGAACGTCACCGCCGATCCTGCTAGGAAAAGAAAAAGAGAAAAAGGTGGAAGACGATCGCACTCTTCTCCTCGACGTCACCGTCATGTGACCGGAAGTTCTTCTCAACCACTTCCTGAAGTCATTTTTGGTGCTTCATCTCGGTTCGCAGAATTATTACATGGTGGTCTGGACGATAGTTCTCGTCGAATGTGTAAGGTAGCCGGTGTCTCCTCATTAGCAAGTTCAGCAATTGAATTGGTGGCTCGGTCTTTCTTGATCGCTAAGATGATTAAAGAAGAAACTGTTCATGGTGTTTCTTCTTCTAAATTTGAAAATTGGAAGATTGAATTCGCTGAATCGAAAAAAAATCTGGATGCTGCTTTTGAAACTAATTCGACAATGAATGTTCAAATCAAAGAATTGTCGGCTCAACTTCAAGAGTTATCGACTGCACATGAGAATGAGAAGAATGTAGTAAAGGATGAAATTACTATAGTGATTTCCGAAAGTTTGAGATTTCAAAGTGAAAATCAGAAGTTGAAAGCAAGCTTGTCTGAATTGTCTGCTTCTAAGCAAGCTGTTACTGAGAAGATACAACACTTAGAACTTGAGGTAAATCAATTGAAAAATAATGCATCTGAAGCCGAAAACTATGTGGTCAAGCAACACAAATTAGGTTTCTCCAAAACTATTGAGCAGGCTAAGTATTTTTAAAAGATTCCCTTGAAATAAGGAAATTTTTATGTTGGGAAAGATTTTTATAATGGCCAACTTATCCGAATTGAGGAAATTCCTTATGCTAATACACCGAAAGAAGAAGTTGGTCATGATGATGAAGTTGAGGTTAAGAATTAATATCTTTCTAATCTTTCATTTTATTGTATTTCCCGATTATTAGATGCGGGTTTGATGTGGCCAAGACTTGATCTCTTTTATAGTGGTCTTCAATTGACACTTTTTTGGTTGTACTGAACTTTTGACATAACAATTTATAACCTTTTTGACCTTTCGGCCTAAAAAGTTTTACTTTCGACTTTTAACTTAAAAACATTTTAACATGTACCTAAAACGTTCTACTTTCGACTTTACAAGTTTTATCATAAATTTTTCTAGAAGTTGATTTTTTTCTTTGACATAACTCAAATTGCTTAATAAATAATTTGTTTGAAAACAGGGTACCTTTCGATTTTCCTTTGAGTTGACCTTCCGGTTTGTGGCGAAAACTTCTTTGATATGAATTTGTAGAACAATATACACTCTCGGTCTAAGGATTTGCATGTGGATTGAGCATCGTGAACTTCAAATACTTTCATAAGAATTTTCACCTGGAGTGAAAACATCCAAGATTAAGTTTTCAAGAAACAAAATTCACTCTCCGGAGGGATTTCACCGGGAGTGAAAGCTGTTGAAGATGGTTGCTGCCCCTTCAAGATTGTGTTTGATGAAGACTTTTATGTACATTTCATGTGTATTTTTGCTTTGCTTTAAGTGTGTCTTAGGTAGTGCTTAGAGGTTGTTTAAGAGTG
>Ga0123341_1005750_pt1 | contig 11111 bp, 6 predicted proteins | sample Turbeapinknodule_FD_89959 | JGI IMG/M metagenome (GOLD analysis project Ga0123341, IMG submission 89959) | Root nodule microbial communities of legume samples collected from Mexico - Turtle bean Mexico pink nodule | ecosystem: Host-associated > Plants > Roots > Nodule | place: Mexico: Nepantla... | reverse complement strand
CTCTTATATTGTGTTTTTGGAATATTAAATAAAGTATTTATTAAATATAATATGTAGTTAAATTATTAATATAATAGTTTTAAAAGAAAAGAAACGTTGTATGTTATACTTTTAGTTAATTAGAAACTCAATTGGTATAGAAGTAATTATTACATAAAAAATTGTAATGTTTAATTATATAATAATCAATGATTTAATAGTACAGTGTAAAAAACATTTATATTATCCGAATATTGTAATTAAATTCCTATTTTATTTTAAATTTGAATTTTTTATTTTTTATTATTACAAACACATTTTGTTTTATATTAATTATTATTTGGAGTTATGGGGGAAAATCCTATTAAGTTAATTTGGTAGTGACGAAAGTAGAAGAAACCCACAAAACTGAAAACTGATACTTAAAAAAGAAAAAATAAACTGACCCCGCGAAAAAGGAGCACGTAAGATCCTCATCAACTACGCATAATAGTCACAAAACGACACCTTCCATTCACGTTCCACTAATTGCGTTACTTTTTCCTTCTCCAGTGTTCATTAAAGGTGAATGAGTGAACCAGTGCGTGCGTGAGTGAGTGAATGAGTGAACCAGTGCGTGAGTGAGTTATAGCACAAAACCAACCACAACCTTATCTTTCTTCTTCTGTGTTCTGTGTTCTGCTACCAATCTATCTATACATCCAAGCTCCTCCAACACTGTAACTAAAAATCTTCCCTATAACTGCACAAAGTATCTTACTGTTTCCACATTCAGTGATCAAAGCTTCTTTCCATTTTCTCATTTATATCACCATTCACTTATTCCACATTCATTGTTGGAAAAGCATTTTGTATTACCGACCCATTTGGCAAAAGGCCCCATCTTTGAGGGAAAGAATGGGAGGTGGAAAATCCAGATCTTCCATTCTAGTGCTCTCTCTCTTTGTGTTCCTTTGTGTTTTTGCAAGGGCGCAACAACAGCAACCTATAAAAAACGTTGTTGTTTTGGTTATGGAGAACCGTTCCTTTGACCACATGCTGGGGTGGATGAAAGAAAGAATCAACGCGTTAATCAATGGGGTAACAGGAGATGAATGCAACCCTGTTTCTACTAAAGGTTCGAAGCAAGATTCAATTTGCTTCACTGATGATGCGGAGTTCGTGGATCCGGATCCGGGGCATTCATTTGAAGATGTGTTGCAACAGGTATTTGGTTCTGGTAAAATCCCTTCCATGAATGGATTTGTGGAACAAGCACTGTCTGTGTCTCAGAACCTCTCTGAGACTGTGATGAAAGGGTTTAAGCCCGAGGCCGTGCCGGTTTATGCTGCTTTGGTTAAGGAATTTGCTGTTTTTGATAGGTGGTTTTCTTCAATTCCGGGTCCAACACAACCCAATAGGCTTTTTGTGTACTCAGCAACCTCTCATGGTTCCACGAGTCATGTCAAGAGGCAGTTAGCCAAAGGGTACCCTCAAAAAACCATCTTTGACTCTATGCATGAGAATGGCTTAGACTTTGGGATTTACTTTCAGAACATACCCACAACTTTGTTCTATAGGAATCTAAGGAAATTGAAGTATGTATTCAAGTTCCATCAGTTTGATTTGAAGTTCAAGAGAGATGCCAGAAATGGAAAGCTTCCACCCTTGACTGTGATTGAGCCTAGATATTTTGACTTGAAGGGCTTGCCCGCGAATGATGACCACCCATCTCACGACGTTGCACATGGCCAAATGCTGGTTAAGGAGGTTTACGAGTCTCTAAGAGCCAGCCCTCAGTGGAATGAAACACTTTTCATCATTACATATGATGAACATGGTGGATTTTTTGATCATGTGAAGACTCCATTTGTCAACATTCCTAATCCAGATGGGAACACCGGACCTGCTCCCTATTTCTTCAAGTTTGATAGGTTAGGGGTTCGGGTGCCTACTATTATGATCTCTCCTTGGATCAAGAAAGGAACTGGTAATCTCCAAATCCGATTTAACTCTCCTTTTTTAGCTTCTACTCTTTCGTCAAAGCAATTATTCATATTTTCTTTATGATAGAGATGTCAGACAATTATGTCCAATACTTCTTTTCTAATGGCTTGATTTTAGTCCATTGGATGCCACATTAACTTTTCTAGGACCATTGTCCTTTCTGATTATCGGTATTCCGTTGCCGTTACTTTGGAGAGAGCCGTGAGTTTGAGTTCCATGTAGTTGGTTGATTTTTCTTTTCTTAAGGCTACAAGACCATGTTTGTCCTTTTCCTTGTGTTTTGAGAGAGTAAGGCCTAAGGATAGTTGTTTTCTAGTCAAATTTAGTATACAAACCACACATTGGTTTTGAACAATACGGTTCTAAATACTTTGTTTACCAAATCTTCTTGGGTGCATTTGTTAGATTCTAAAGCTACAACTTGCTTTTGATTAGTTTGACATGCCTACCAATTTTAATTTACCACTTGGTTCATATTCTCAGTGATAAGTGGTGCCAAAGGACCTGCTGAAAACTCAGAATTTGAGCACTCTTCTATTCCTGCAACCATAAAGAAGATCTTCAACCTTTCCTCCAACTTTTTGACACACAGAGATGCTTGGGCTGGGACATTCGAGCAGGTTGTTGGAGAGTTAAGTTCACCCAGAACGGATTGCCCAGGTATCCAATCTACCTTCTTTATGTCAATCAGTTGTATTCCTCAATAATATATTCCAATATGGATTACAACGTGATAGACTTGAACAGAGATAACCAAAAAGGGGAAACTTCATCTACTTTGACAACGAAACTTTCTGAATAAGACTTTTTATACTATTTAATCATAAATTGTCATGTATGATCAGTTTACTAGCTTTAATAGTAGCTACATTAGAAGTTTATACCTATCATGATTTCTGATTGGTTTACATTTTAAACTTTTTTACACTAGGCCTGCATAGAAATTAAACTCAAAACCTTATATTATGTATAACAAAGTATTAAGACAGGGTAATGTGTGCATTTCAGTGACTTTGCCGGACGTGACCCCTCTAAGGAGCACTGAAGCAAAAGAAGATGCAGGCCTGTCTGAATTTCAGAGTGAGGTAGTTCAATTGGCAGCTGTTCTTAATGGGGACCATTTCTTGAGCAGTTTCCCTGATGAAATGAGCAAGAAGATGAGTGTGAAGGAAGCTCATGAGTATGTTCGGGGAGCCGTCTCAAGGTTCATAAGAGCCAGCAAAGAGGCCATCAAGTTAGGGGCTGATGAATCTGCTATTGTGGATATGAGATCCTCTCTCACTACTAGATCTTCAGTTCATAATTAATACAAAGCAAACGCAAAAACTACAAAGAGAAAAGAAAGTTGTGTGGCTATCTCTGTATCTAATTATTATAGTTTTAGGTCATCTGATAATTCCTGTGCTAGATTTTGCTATTGTGAAAGTGGAATGCTATAGAAGGGTGAAGGGAGTTCGCTAGATTGCTATGAGTATTAGTTGGCTGTGAAAGGAAGGGAAGTCTCTGAAGGTGACAAAGTCTCTGGCTGATAGAATTTAAGGAAATTTATAAAAAAAATTCAAGAAAATGATGGTTTGGCAAGTGAGTAATTTCGAAATAGAAAACTCCAATGCTGTTGTAAAAAGCACAAACTCAGAATATAAATGAAGCTCCATAAATTTGTTCAGATTTGCCTGTATCATGTGATTTTTTTGAACAGCGATTCTGGAAGGATAGACAAACGAAAAGTACTGCCTCTTTCACCAACTAAGATTTTAGTTTCAATATGATGTCAGAGATGCAACCAGTGAGGTTAAATTTTTATAATGATTGGATATGTAGTATTTTAGTCGCATAAGCCATGGAACGCATCCAATTAAAACTAAAGGGCTAAATTTAAAAATCATTCACCTAGATACCATACCAAAAAGGAATGAAATACAAAACAGGAAGGTTCTAAGGTATTTGTCAACATGTCATTTCAGTTGCGAAGTAGATTTATTCTTATTCAGCATTTTTCTAAAACCTATTCTGCATGAGTTACACAATCATAAATAAATATAATGGTTTTATGGCGCTTGTGTTGTTTTTTCCAGGGAGTGAAAACAAGGATTGGAAAATCAAATTCAACATTATGTTCCTTTGCATTACACCACTTAAGCCAATATCCCCACTGTAGTCAATATGCAAGTGGCTAGAGTTGGATATACTAATATTCGAAAATCATACATAACAGTTTGTGTTTACCAACCATCACTACCCCTCTTACAGTGGAAATGGTGTACATGGTAAGAACAGAGATCCACCAGGGGGATTAATCTGCTTAAGATGTGAAAGGTGGAACATATTCTGGAAGAAGAATTTCTGCAACATGCAGAATTCCAAGAAAAAATTACACCAGGTCATGCTGCCCTACAGGAGATATATAGTGAGATTTACGATACCATGAGATCCTAATTCTTTAACAAAGTTTATTAATATATATTCCTATTATAAAGTAAAATTCAAAAGAGTCAGTGAGAACGTGACACTTGATTATATCTATAATTTTTTCGTTCTTCCCGTAAAAAGTTGTAAGGAATACTCTTGCAATTCGTCGGCTATGGGGACTCTTTTTTTTCATTTTTAAATTGAAACTATTTCTCCTTTCAATTGTCAAGCAAACTTCTAAAAATATCTTCAACAAAGATACCGAATAATTTCGTCATCATTCAATCATTAACTCCTAAATTAAGTGGAAGATACTCATCATATAAATCGACCCACCCTTGTGTTTGGATGCACGATTGAAAAGCTGAACGTGCATCAGCAACACTATCTTTTTGCATAAAATACTAGTGCAGGCCGGCATAATACTTCGTTGCTTTTTCGTTAAAAATACACGAGGACAGGAGATGTAATTTGTAAAAACAAACATGCGCCAAGAACCACCACCACCTTACCATTCCATTCCTAAATACTCCTCAACCAAATAAATAGATCTGAAACATAAAATGCAGTGTATTCACCTAAGTAACAAGCTATAAATTGAAAAAAATGGTGATACAATTAAGTTTCATCTCAGACAAAATACAGGAACCCTTCTCTAAGGTTTAAAAGAAAGCAGTTAGTTACATTTTCTTTTGTTGTTAAAGATTGGAAGGTTGCTATTTTATAAAATTTATGGGGAAAAAAATCTACAAAATACAAGCCCATTGGACAACCATTTTCAGACAAGCTATCATCACTAAGGCTTGTCTGAAAGATCAGCTGATACACTTCATATGGAAAATATCAAGCCTTAATGTCATTTACTGTACTCTGAATCAAGTTTCCATTTTACGGGACCACTGCCAATTTGCATTCGTCCCAAACTTCAGGTTGAAAAAGGACTTTGCCATGTTGATATATCAGTGATAAGACCACGCAGTTGATCTATGAGTGTCTTCAGGAGCAAGTTCTTGTTGGCAAGCTCCTACATTTATGAGCAGATGTTCAATGTTTACCACTGATGTAATTAAAAACAGAAAAAAGACAGTCTATGAACCACTTCAGCTAATACCAATGGGTCATAAATTGTTTCAGAAATAAGCTAAAAATATAAAAGCCATAATAAGGAAGACATTAGATTCCGTTATAGAAACAGAACATGACAGAAAAGTAAATGCTTCTGAATTCCAACGAACTAAAATCTGCTCCTAAAACCAGAATTTCAAAGCTCAGTCGTTGTAAAGAACAGCGTGAAAGAATATAGAGATTATTCATTAAAAACCTGGTTTTCAAACCTACCCTTCTTAGAGATGATGCTCGCTCCTGCAACTTAACAATTTCAGCTTCATCTGCAGTGCTAGCAGCTGAACCGGTATCAAATGTTTTTGACTGGAATACTAACCACGTTAGTTGAACCAGAAAACAAAAGCTTCACTTGACATAATTTAGTTGTAAAGCTCACAAAAGTATTACAAACATAAATATTTAAGCAAACAAGTGATATGTATATGAACGAAAACAAAATGTTATATACCAATATTCTTTAAGTGTCATTAGGGAGAGTTTGTCTAATAATATCCTTTATGAATAATTTTCTTTTACTCCAATCATCAATAACTTCAAATTCCAGTTTATGGTACCACAATATATTTAGCAAATTAAGAATTTATGCAAAGTGATATGTACCAGTCAGTTTAATATTCCTTTAAAACTAATATTTTAAATATGAGTTTGTCATTGAATTTTTTACAATCATATAAAGCTTATCCATGTTTTTTTTATACCCCCATTTTTAGAAGGACATCAAATTGAACCTTAGAATAGAGAATTTATATCATCTTTTTACCTTCTCTGAAAGATATCCAAGGAATTAAGATTGAATTCACAATCCATTAGCTAAAAATCGGGTTTAGCAAAATAAAAACTAGTTATTCCAGAGATATTTAAGTAATAAAACATAGACAAATAGATGGCCAAAAGTCATTGAGCCACTTAACTCTGCAGTCAGCTCGGGAACATTTACAAGGGCATGTACGGAGGAGTTTCTTACCTTTTATTATACTATTGAAGCACCATCAATGTTTTCGGTATCAGATATCAGAAAATATTGGCAACCCAAAATTCCTTTAGAAAAATATATTGGACGCCATAACAGGTTATGGCAGAAGCATTGTGGACAAAACAGAATAAAATATATCCAGATATGCAGATATATAATTGCAACATAAAAATAATGAAAGGCAGTCATACAGTTAATAATAATGTGAATAATAATAATAATAATAAGTTTAGAAATTCAAATAACAATAAAATCAAAGCAAAACACCAGAAATTGAAATAAGGACAAGACAAAGTATTGAGTAGAAAGAAGAAAAAAAAGGCAGAGGGTGGCTCTGCAGAACGAAAGAGGAAACCAAGAAAGGGAAAAAAGGGGAGGGGGGGGCACTGTAGTGGGACAACACAGCACTGCAGTGGAACACGTCCCAAGCTGCGGAACACAACGCAGGCAGCAACAGTGTCACCACCGGTGGCTGACCGCACAGCTATAGTTGCTGAAACAGAACAGCTCTGCATTTTAGGTTGTGGCAGGTTTAGGTTTTTTTAATTGTGGATTGGGTTTGGAGCAGATTGTATGACCCAACCCCTTTTTCAAAATATAAAATCTAAGAAGCCTTGGGTCAGTGCAACCCAACCTGAGGGCAGCGATTTCCACCAGGGATGTTCCACAAGGCCATTCCACAATGTCCAAAGCAGTGGCCAGCCATAATGGAGAACCCAATTCATCACCACCTGGTTGCCAGAAAAAATCTGTCACGGCTTTATGCCATGGTTGTTTTTTGATAACATAGAGCACCATGAGTTAAACTTGCATGGTTCAACAGTCAGCAATTTGATCCCCTAAACTTACAAACTGTGACATAAATCTACTCTAGTGCACATGCAGAAATGCCCCCGTGATGCCAATAAACATGATTTGGTTAGTCAAGTAGTTGAGTTGCTGACTTTGGAATGACAACAGGTATGATTGTATTGCCCGTCAAAGCACATTGAACATGAATTTACAGTTAGACATTGATTCAAGTTCAACGTACTTTGGTACATGTGATAGTCCCAAAACACAAAAAATGATATTTCTGCAACTGACCTATAGTTGACAGAAAGTTCCTAATATTTTAGTCACTAAATATTGAAGGACAATTCATGTTTAGGATTATATTTCTGAACTCTGAAACTAAGGCCTTTCAGATTTCGGAACTCTGAAATTAAGGCCTTTCAGATTTCTGAACTCTGTAACTAAACACCACATCTCAGTTTAAACCTCTGGGGCCATCACGATTTGGCACCAATGAATGTTATAATTACCATAAAGTGATGGCACTAATCTTAAAGGTAGAAGATCTTAGTTTTTATAATGAATCCAATGAATATGCACGTGAACAATTGACAGCCACAATACATCCTAAATATCAAGAGTAGGGTTCTCAATAGTGCATGATAGTGACACAATAATGCTGTTGTAAGACAGATTAACCAAGGGCCGCACATTGCTCACGATCACTGTGCACTTAATGTTCCATTCCAGCAGCTTTTGTGGCAGAAATAGCATGGATTGCAGCAGGATAGCACTGCAATGCTGTGATTTCAAAATCCCTTCTTAGCTGTTAGGCTTGTCTTTTGGAAGGGAAGGGTTATTTCAGGTTTTTTGAGGAAAACACAACGAAAAGGGGCGAGACCTGCATTCCTCTACATCTCTTCTCTCTCCAGCGACAAGACCTACAGTCTCCCTGTCTGTGGATACGACGAGACATACTCCCTCTGTTTCTGGCTGGACCTCTTACCTGTGTCTTTGGTTGATATTTACTTGTCTGTTTTGTTTAAAACACATGGCTTTTTTTAGTGGTTACACAATGACTCTAGTTCATGTATTTTCTTGTATGGCGACTCTTTTTATTATTAATTATGAATCACGATTATTTAACAACTTTCTGTCATAGAGAATTTAGACCTATATAATAAACTGTATAAAAAATTTCAGAATAGTGGTCATCCCACAATAGCATTTTGTGATCGACTGCTATCCGATAATGATAAAACTGATGAAGGTCAGGCAAGAAAATACAAAGAATAATTGATACACATTAATTCTACTAGGCAGTAGAAACACAAATCAATAAAAACTCCTTATGATGGGGAACTGAATTTAATACAAAAATTATGCTAATGCATCTGTACTTGTGTAGAAGAGCCAGGTCAAATATTCAAGAAATTCCACACCTTTCACTTATCAAAAGCGGGTAGAAAAGAATTAGTGAAAAATGATAAAAAGAAATCCTTTACATACATTGTTCTGCACATTTAATAAGTAAACTAATCCAGGAAGTACAAAAATTTGATATCATAGCTACTAATAAGTGAAGTATGTGAGTTAACCCAACCTTAAAAAGACATCTCCATTTCTAGAACTAGATTTTTGAAATATTTACAGATCTCAATCCAGGGAGAGTTGAACTACTTCCATTTCCAATCCAATCCAACTCAAAGTATTATCATTTTACATTAACAATTTAACACAACATTTATGCATATAACCGAAGGCAGCATCGAACAGTACCGTTCCCACCCTCTCACAGCTCAATAGAGTCTATCCCACCCTCTCACAGCTCAATAGAGTCTATTGCATTCAGTTTTGACGCACATAATAACCTCTCGAAAAAGTTCACAAAATCCACGAATCAATAGAATTCATTGTCAAAATACATTTCACAACAAAGCAAACACGGTATGGAATTCAAGATAAACGAGCGAAATCAGGTACCTTCTGGGAGTTAGGAATGGCAGTGAGAATGGTCCGAAGCGCGGCGACGGCGTTCTTGTACCGCAAGCGGGCCTCCTCAAGGGCACCTCCGGCGCCGGCAGAGACTGTGGCGCTGTCGGAGTGGAGATTGGAGTTGTCGGAAGTGGAGTCAGCGGTGGCGGAGGGGGCGTTGGGGGAGGCGGAAGTGGCGGAGGGAGAGGTGGACCACAGAACAGGGTTGCAGAGCTCGTCGTTCATGGAAGAGAGGATCTGAAAAGCGAACTCTATAGTTTCTTCCAGGTACTTCTGCCCTTCCATCGCTAACTCTTGCGTCGTTTTCGACCTCGACATCATGCCGTTCACCGATTGTTCTTCCATTTCAATCCCTTTACAATCATTGAGCGCCAAAACCAGGAGATTTACAAATCCTAAAACCCTAACCTTTTATAGATTCAAAAAATACAAACAATGAAAAATATTAACAAAACGAGAACAGTTTATCAAGAAACGAAAAACTTCGACAGCAGGATTCGAACCTGCGTAAAATTTAATTAATAACAAAGTGTATTTTAAAATAGTTATAACTACCATTTATTATTTCCAAATAAAAAACTTGATAATTTACAATACTTCCTTTTTCTTAACTTCTACTGTATTCTTACTTAATTGTTTGAGAAATATTTTATTGACACTTTTTAATAATTTTAAAATATTATTAATATTTTAGTTGTCCACTACTCTATATTATAAAGTTAATAACTGAAAGTTTACTAATCTATAAATTAATTTATAAATTTTATTAATAATAAAAAATACATTAAATACTAATAATAACTTTTTATTTTTAAATAATATCTAATTTAATCATTATAGGATTATATATTAAATTAATACAAATCGGTCGTCTATTTTTAATGTAACGTCAAATTTATATATATAATAAATAATTTTAAGAAAAAATAATTAAAACTATTATTTATTAAATAATATTATTTATTATTTCACAATAATAAATATTAAAAAATAACTAAAGGTACCAGCCTTCACGGGTCAGTTTTTTCTTTTTACAGTAAATTGCACTTCACGGATCTGTTGGTTTGGTAACATGCGTTGTAAAGGGTTAAATGGGTAATTAAAATGACAATACATAGTTCCACATCTTCTCTTCATTTCATGTTATATTTTAACTTTTCAAAATTTGTCTACAAATAATCTTAAATAACCTAAGTTAAATATATATTATCCTCATAAATCATCTCAAATTAATCCTCTAAATAATAAATTATATGTAATCTAAAATTAATTTTTATAAATTAAATTAACTTACCATAAATTCAAAAAAAATTGAGAATTTTATCACATAAATAATTATACCAATATTTTTAATTTATGCAAAAAATCTTTTACTTCTTTTATTAGCATTTTTGAAAAAAATTATCTTATGGAAACTGGTGCCAATGAATACCCAAATGGTCATGAATAAGGTGTCATTGATCTTCAACTCATTTTCAAGATTTGTCCGTGATGTCATTTATTTTTGTTATGAAGAAGATTCACAGAACTACCTAAACAATTATTTTTACAAAACTATTAATAACACACTCTTTTGATACACTCTTTCGAACCAATTAAAATAACATGTTGGAGAAATAATCTTATTATCTTGCATTATGACGTGGTTCAAGATTCACATCACACACAAATTTATATGAAAAAAAAAATTAGATTTTAAAATTAATGACTAAAATTTTAATAACTAATTATATTTAAAATTTATTTAATTAAAATAAAAGCTTCTTAATTTCTAAAAATATATATAATTTATTCAATATAATAATTAATAATTTTTTTATCTTTAAAATTAGTTTTTATTAAATTATTTTCTTATAATATATTTAAATAT
>Ga0123341_1005749_pt1 | contig 11112 bp, 12 predicted proteins | sample Turbeapinknodule_FD_89959 | JGI IMG/M metagenome (GOLD analysis project Ga0123341, IMG submission 89959) | Root nodule microbial communities of legume samples collected from Mexico - Turtle bean Mexico pink nodule | ecosystem: Host-associated > Plants > Roots > Nodule | place: Mexico: Nepantla... | reverse complement strand
TTAGTAAGGTACGTTTGAATCATTTGCAAGCTTACACACTGTACGCACGAGTGATTTGAGCACAAGAGAGAAGTTAGTTAGAAAACAGTTACGCACCTTCAGAACACAGTAGTTGCAGTGTTCTGATACGGAGGTGCACGGTGTTTACTGCCATACTGACTTGAGCGTCGAAGTGCAAACGGCCGCGAGGGCGCCCTTTGTTCTCTCTGTTTCAGGTACTCACAGCGGTGAAGGGTGGAGATTTGGAACAAAGACGAAGGAGTCCTTGACACGCGAGTCTTAGCTACGCACGAAGCACGATCTGGTCAACCGGCAGGAACATTTGGCGCCCACCGTGGGGCAAATCTAAAACATCAGTCCTACCGCAAGTAGTTGGAGGTTCGGTAGCAAGTTTTGTTGACGTTTCTCAAGAATCTTGCAAGATTTACCGATAATCTTCGAGTTTCGTTCAGTTTCACCGATCGTTTTCAGTTTCGCTTAGTTTCTACTGTTCATCTTTGAAGTTTCGTTCAGTTCCACCATTTGTTCATGGTTTCGTTCAGTTTCTACCGTTTATCTTCGGATTCACGCAGTTCTCTCGATTGTCTTCCGGTTTTTCTCGGTTTACATCGATTGTTTTCGATTTCGCTCGGTTTTCACCGAAGGATTTTCCAAGAATCACAGTAACAGTTCGAAGTTCTCTAAGAAGTTGCGAAGAATGAGGACAACGAGGCAGAGTTCGACGGGCATTGAGAGTGATGACATAACCATGCAGCAAGTCATGGAAATGATGCAAGGCCTTCAAGAGGCGATGAAGGCATCAAAGGCGGAGCAAGAGCGCATACAGGTGGATCTCACGGCGTCGCAAGCGAGGAATGAAAAGTTATGTCGCGCGAACGAGGAGTTGCGCCGCGGGTTGCGCAATCACCCTGGGAGTCGTGAAATAGAGGACCGCGAATGTTTCACGCCACCTAGGGAGTTCCCTATAACGTTCTCACAGTCTATCATGGAGGCGGTGATTCCGCACACGTTCGTAGGTCCTAAGGTGACGTTCACGGGGATGGAAGATCCCGAGGCACACCTCACTGCGTTTCACACGCAGATGATGCTGGTTGGCGGTTCTGACGCCGTGAGGTGCAAGCTCTTCATGAGCACTTTGACAGGGATGGCAATGGATTGGTTTATCAGCCTTCCTGATGGCCATATAACTTCCTTTGCGCAGCTTTCACAGTTGTTTAGGGAGCAGTACATCGCGAACCGGGCTCCCCCACCGATGTCGTATGATCTCTTTGATGTGAAGCAGTATCAAGGAGAGACGTTGAAAGAGTATATCAACCGCTCCGGGGCGCAGGTGGTAAAGGTTGGCACCACAAAAGAACCCATGATTGTGTACGCGTTCAGGAAGGGGATTTGCCCTGGACCATTCTGCGAATCAATCATCAGAAACCGCCCCCGAACCTTTGCAGAGATTAGGCGTCGCGCGGTGGAGCACATCGCCATAGAAGGCGAGGTGTGCGAGAAGCGTGCGAGTGTTGCACCAACACGCCCAAGAACGCAGTCGCGTGCACAGCCCGCTAGGGTGAACAAGGCCGCGACTGGGAGGAGAGGTCAGGACAGGAAGCGCCCTTACGAGGCGAGGAAGCCCTAGACGAGGGGGCGTACAGAGGGGAATAGGCCGGTGAGGCACAACTTCGTGGTGGAGTTGAAGGACTTAATTGTTGTGCCCAACATTGCAGATAGGCTGAGGGTCCCCGCGAATACTGATAAGGTGTTGGGTCCTCACAAGGATGCATGGTGCGAATTCCACCAAGCGTTCGGACATCACATCACCAACTGCTTGGCCCTGGGCCATCAGTTGGATGAGCTAGTGAAGAGTGGATTCTTGAAGGATTATCTGGTTGGGCCCTCTGCAGCCGCGGCCTTGGCAGTACTAGAGGAGGATCAGGCACACGAGATGCCCATCCATGGGGAGGTGCACACCATATCTGGTGGCTTCTCAGGAGGAGGATGCATTGCCTCTCAGCGCAAGAGGTACGTGCGATCAGTGAACTCAGTGGTCGAGCAGGGGGCGGATGACTCATTGGACATAGACCTTGCGTTTACGAAGGCTGATCTCTGCGACGTTGTCCCCCACGACAATGACCCCGTGGTGATTTCAGTCGTCACCGCAGGGAGGAAGGTACACCGAGTGCTCGTGGACCAGGGCAGCTCCGCGGATGTGGTGTTCTGGTCCACATTCAACAAGCTGCAGTTGTCCCTTGATCAGCTAAGGTCGTACACAGGGTGCTTGTATGGTTTCGCAGGGGACCAGGTAGAGGTACGTGGCTACCTAGAGTTGAGGACGACGTTCACCGATGAAACGGCGTCACGTACCGAGAACATTCGGTACCTAGTCGTAAACGCCAATTCGACGTACAACATTCTGCTGGGGAGGCCAGCTCTGAATAGGCTAAGAGGGGTGGCCTCGACACGGCACATGAAGTTGAAGCTGCCAGACCTTAGTGGAAGAGTGATCTTGATCAAATCCGATCAACAAGAGGCAAAGAAGTGTTATGAAAATAGCCTAAAAACGAAAAGGAGAGTATTTATGGTGGTGGAGCACCCACCCAGTGCGGGTACGCCCATGGAGGAAGAGTTCGTGGAGCAGGCGGTACTCGTGGGGGAGACGCCCGCCGAGGCAGGGCCCACGGGGGAGGCACCCAAGATGGCGGCATCCATGGAGGAGGCGACGCCTAGAAGAGAAGGTCGCGGAAGCGAGTCACGTGCAGAGAGTGCCCAGGACAAGCGACCTGAGCCAGTGGAGAACGTGGTGGAGAGGCAAATTAGGGGCAAGACCTTCAAGTTGGGACGACTGCTGAGTCAGGAGGAGCATGACCAGGTGGCGACAGTGATTTCATGCCATCTGGATGCCTTTGCATGGTCCGCCTCGGACATGCCCAACATCGACCCAGATTTTTTATGCCACCATCTCACCATGGACCCCAAGGTCCGCCCAGTACGGCAGAGGAGGAGGAAGTTCAATGAGGAGAGGCGCCTCGTCATACAAGAAGAAACTAAGAAGCTGCTGAGCGCCGGCCAAATTAGGGAGATCCAATACCCTGAGTGGCTGGCCAATGTGGTGTTAGTGAAGAAGGCAAATGGAAAGTGGAGGATGTGTGTGGACTTCACGGACCTGAACAAGGCGTGCCCCAAGGATTCGTATCCTTTGCCCAGCATCAACGCGTTGGTAGACAGCGCCTCGGGCTGTAAAATGCTGACCTTTTTGGATGCATTCTCGGGGTACAATCAGATCAAGATGCATCCCCGAGATGAGTGCAAAACGACAGTCATACCGTGTAGTTATTGCTACAAGGTCATGCCGTTTGGATTAAAGAATGCAGGCGCCACCTACTAGAGATTGATGGATAGGATCCTTGCACCTATGCTGGGTAGAAACGTGCAAGCCTACGTAGATGACATGGTGATGACCTCTCAAGAGAGAGGGCGACACACAACTGACCTGGAAGAGCTATTCGCCACTATAGCAAAGTACCGCCTCAAGCTGAGCCTAGAGAAGTGTGTTTTCGAGGTCGAGGCGGGTAAGGTTTTTGGCTTCTTGCTCACTGAGCGGGGAATAGAGGCAAACCCCGACAAGTGTGCAGTGATTTTGGTGATGAGGAGTCCCGCCTCGGTGAAAGAGGTGCAACAGTTGACAGGGCGGATGGTCGCTCTGTCCAGATACGTATCAGCTGGAGGAGACAAGGGGCATCCTTACTTCTAGTGCCTCAAAAGGAATAACAGGTTTGTGTGGACCGAGGAGTGCGAGGCAACGTTCCTCAAGCTCAAGGAATACCTGGAGGCTCCTCCCGTGCTTTGTAAGCCACGGACAGGCGTGCCACTCAGGTTGTACTTCGCGATGACTGAGGGGGCGATCAGTGCAATGCTAGCTTAGGAGCAGGACCAGACTCAGAAGCCCATATACTTCGTAAGTAAGTTCTTGTAGGGGTCGGAGGCAAGGTATCAATTGTTAGAGAAGGCGGCTCTGGTAGTGGTTTTCTCGGCGAGGAGGCTCTGTCACTACTTTTAAAGCTTTACGATGGTTGTAATGACGGATCTCCCCATCCAGAAGGTGTTGCAGAAGCCAGATGTCGCAGGGAGGATGGTCCGCTGGGCAGTGGAGCTGTCTGAGTTTGATATCCAGTACGAGCCCAGGGGGTCCATCAAGGGGCAGGTATACGCGAACTTCTTTGCGGAGCTTTCGCCAGGAAGCACACAGCAAGAGGTAGAGGTAGGCTCCCAGTGGGTGCTTTCGGTGGATGGGTCCTCTAATCAGCAAGGAAGTGGAGCCGGCGTAGTCCTGGAGGGGCCAAACGATTTGCTGATCGAGCAGGCCCTCAGGTTTGCGTTTAAAGCCAACAACAATCAAGCAGAGTATGAGGCCCTCATAGTTGGGATGCTCTTAGCCAAGGAGATGGGTGCGCGAAGCCTGTTGGCGAAGAGTGATTCACAGTTGGTCACGGGGCAAGTGACTAGGGAGTACCAAGCCAAGGATCCATAGATGGCGACATATCTGAGATATGTCCAAGTGTTGAAAGGGGCGTTCGTGGCATTTGAGTTGATCCACGTCCCGAGAGAGCAGAATGCCCGAGCTGACATGCTCGTCAAGCTGGCCAGCTCAGGCAAGGGGGAAGGCAGAGGACAGTCATCCAAGAGACCCTCAAGACGCCACGAACGTTTGTGGCGGATAACAGGGTGGATGTCCTCCAGATCAGTGCGTTCAAAGGAAGGCCGAGGAATCATCGGTCCTTGATTCAAGATACGGCGAGGACCCCCAGCGTAAGTGCTTACCCAGCCTCGCCAGAGGAGGAGGACCCCATGCAAGTGTGCGTCCTGGAGGAAGGGGATACGTGGATGACGCCCTATAGGCGCTACATCGCGGATGGGATCCTCCCAGCAGAGCCAGAAGAAGGTAAGAAAATAAAGAGGAATTCGGCGAGATACACCCTCGTGGATGGAGCGTTGTTCAGTCACGGGTTTACACACCTGATTTTGACATGCGTGAGTGGAGATGAGTGCACAAGGACAATGTTTGAACTCCATGAAAGGATCTGTGGAAGCCATGTTGGAGGGAGGTCTTTGGCATCCAAGGTGGTCCGTGCAGGCTTCTACTGGCCGACGGTAAGGGAGGATTGTGTAAGATACGCCCAGCGTTGCAAGCAGTGTCAAATGCACGCTGACTGGCACAAGGCGCCTCCAGAAGAGCTGAGGTCAATTTACAACCCATGGCCCTTTCACACATGGGGAATTGACATTTTGTGGCCCTTCCCGCTAGCGATAAGGCAAATGAAGTACTTGATAGTTGTCATCGAGTACTTCACGAAGTGGATAGAAGCAGAGCCGGTGACGCAGATCACCGAACACAAGGTACAACACTTCGTTTGGAAGAATATCGTGTGTTGCTTTGGGGTACCAAGGCGCCTCGTCTCAGATAATGGTACTCAGTTTGCCAGCCTGCAGTTGGGCAAGTTATGCTTAGAGGTAGGTATCAAGCAAGTGTTCGCATCTGTCGAACACCCCCAGACGAATGGTGAAATGGAGTCCGCCAATAGAATTTTGTTGAGGGGGTTGAAGAGAAGGCTTGAGAAAGCCAAGGGAGCTTGGGCGGAGGAGGTGCCGAGGATAGTATGGGCCTATCACACCACGCCCCAAACTACCACCATGGAGACGCCATTCAACCTTGTATATGGGTCAGACGCGATGATCCCAGTGGAGATCCACGAGAGCTCACCACGTTTTCAAAGCTTTGTGGCTAAAGAGTCTAACGAGGAGAGAAGGGTAAACTTAGACCTGTTGGACGAGGCCAGAGAAGAGGCAAGAATCAAGGCTGAGGCTGTGAAGAGAAGGGTAGAGCATCAGTACAGCTTCAAGATGAAGCCACGGCACTTCCAAGTAGCTGACCTGGTCATGCGAAAGGCTCATCCATATGAGTTTGAGAACAAGTTGTCTCCCAAGTGGACCAGGCCCTTTAGAGTAACCGAGGCTAAGGGGAACGGTTCGTACAAGCTTGAGACTCTGGAGGGAGGCCCCATCCCACGCACTTGGAACGCGGCAAACTTAAAGTTTTACTTTAGTTAAAGACTTTATGTAGTATACAGTTTAAGGGGACACTCTTTTTCCTCTCGGGGGTTTTTTAATGAGGTCACCCAAGCAAAAATCAGTTTAAGCATACATTGTCTTGAATTTTCCTTTCTTGCAATGTAAAGAAACGCTAAAAAGAAAGGGCGCAGTTCATTAAGAAACGAACCCGCCACCATGGTGTGTAGACACCTCAGCAGGAGGGACGCGGATATCTCCTCTGGGCGTGGACACCAAGCGCGTGAACCGCCTCGAACGTTTAGACACCCCAAAGAGAGTGGCGGGAGCGCACTCTTCGGGCGTGGGCATCGAGTTCGAAAGGTACGCATAGCATAGTTAAAATCTGGGTGTCTTATCCCTGGGCAGGGGTTAACGGATTCCTTCGGGACGCCCCCTCCCCAGGTGAGAACGACTAGCCCCGGTTGTCTGATGCTTAGACACCTCGCAAGGAACTGGCGGGGGGCGCCTCCTTCGAGCGTGCGCATCAGGCAGAGAGGAAGTTCGGAGCAGTGGAGAGCCAGGCGACTTGGTGCAGATACACGCCATGTAGGAGAAGCACCATCCTTCGAGAAACCTTCTCCTTAGGCGTAATCACCAAGTCGCTGGACATCTTGGTGTTTAGACACACCGGGGACGATACGACACTACTTTCAGCATGCCTATCCTCGGGCGTGGGCACCAAGTACACTGATCACCTTGGTGTTTTTAGACACACCGAAGATGAAACGGCTCTGCTTCCAGGCAGGCCTCTCCTCGGGCGTGGGTACCAAGTGCGCAGAGATAAGGACTAGTTGCCTTGGCGTTTAGACACACTGAGGACGATACGGCGCTGCTTTAGCAAGCCTCTCCTCAAGCGTGGGCACCAAAGCGCAACTTTGTCCCAAGTGTCTAGACACACTGAGGACGAAACGTTCTTACGCTCAACAGGTCTCTCCTCGAGTGTGGGCACCCAGTACGAGTAAGCAGGCTTCGGCCAAGATAAGTCCTCCTTTGCCTTTGAGCGATGCCGAGGCCAGGGAAGTTAAGTCCTTCTTCTCCCTCGAGCGATGTCGAGGCCATAGAAGAGATGAGTGCTCCTTCATCTTTAAGCGATGAAGAGGCCAATAACACCTTCGGTGGTAGGCACCTTAGGGCCACGAAGGATAAGCAAAAATCAAGTTACAAGTTATTACGAGTTAAAGAAGAGGAAGGGGTCGGAAGCAAGCAAGAGGCATGCACGATTGACTTCATAAGAGAGATAAGAGCAAGAGCGACGTGCTACCTATTGCTCGCGAAAGTAAACAAGTTAAGCGAAAGGAATAAAAGATAAACAGGCAGAGGAGGCAGTAAATAAAGGCAAGTAGAGATAAATTCTTAAAGTTACAAACCATACATAATGTGCCAAGTTAATAAGGAAATGTTAAGATTACAATGGAATGGAAACTAGTTGTTATCAAAAAATTCCAGGGGAACAATCTTTCCATCAACGCCCTCTTTGGTGGGGGCGCCGTTGGAAACGTTCACCCCAGGATTTTCGCAAGCTACTTGAGACAGAGCCTCCTCGAACCCTGCAGCAAAGGCATGGGCACCATCCTCAAGGAGTTCCTTCTCAACTTTTTGAGAGCGCTCAGCTTGAGAGGCCAGCTCCTTCTGCACGACCGCCAAGGCTTCAGTTTGCTTAGTGAATTCAGCCTGCAATAGGTTGAAAGCCTCGTTCTTAGCAGCAAGTTCACCCTCAACTTTACCCAGATTTACCTCTTGGGGAGTGCAGCGTGTTTCAAGGTTGGAGGTATGAACTTTAGAGGCCTCAGCGGCAGCGGTCATCTCGACTACCTTTTCATGCAAGGGCACTAACTTGGCCACAAGCTCGGTGTACTTTTGGCTCGCTGCATGAAGTTTCTTGTTGGCTTCTTCTTCAACTTTCAGCGCCACCTTCAGAGCATCCTTGATGGCAGCTTCTTGAGTAAACCAGCGGCGAGCCTAGTCAGTTTTTTGTTGTTGCAGCAAGGCTAACTCTTTGGCCTTGGTCTCAGTTTCTTGCTCCCAAAAACTGGCGAGAGATATATACTCACCGAGACAATGAAGGATATTCTCCTCTATAGCCTTGCGAGGGGGGTTCTCCAGGAGTGTCTGCCGAAGGCCCTTCAGCAGGAAGTGGACAGCTTGGGGAAGTTCTGGAGTTGGCGCAGGGGCGGGCTCGGGGTTGGTTTTAGCCCCTTCCCCCAGTGCCATATAGTTGGGAGGTGTGAGGGCACTGGGAGGGTCTTCTCTTGGAGGTGGAGCATCTTTGTGGGAGGTTGAGTGGGAGGTAGCCACCATGGTCGTCCTTCTCCTTTTGAAGACTGGGCCCTCAACTGTATCCTCCTCTTCGTTGGAAGGAACAACCACCACCCCCTTTCCTTTGTCAAGGGGGGTTGGTGGAGAAGCAGTTCCAACCATCGCCAAGGGTATGGCTTCGATGGGAAGAGTGGAGGTAGGGGTAGGAAGGTTTTGAGGAGAAGGGAGTTCTTGGGCAGATTGAGCAGGTGGTGCAAGGGAGTTGGCAGCACCAGCCTCGGGAGCAGGGGATGTAGAAGCACCAGCCCCACCAGAATTGGCCTTGCCAAAGGTACCCAAGACCTTGGCAAATCTCTTGCATTTTTCCTTTCCCAGCATCGTGTCTGCACCAGAAAGAGGTAGTTATAGTCAAGTAAAGTTACGAAAGCAAAGTGAAAGCTAATAAAGTTTGCAAAGAAAATGGCATAAGTAAAAACAGAGAATTGAAGTTAGTGAAGAAGGGATTTCTCTCATACCAATATATTTGGTCAGTTCAACTGAGTTGTACTCATGCTTGATCAATTCAACTGTATTGAATACCACCCCAAAGCTCGCTAAGACTTGGCATATCTCACGATCAGTCGAAGTCAACTCATCCAGAGTCTTGGGTTTTGTTAGTGTGGGTTCCTTCACCCAATACAGGGGAAATCCGTCAAGGGAGGTAAGATCAGCTTGGGAGCTGCATACCCTGAAGAACTTCCCTCAGAAGCCCTTGTATGATTGCTGTTACAGGGATAAGATGATCCTCCTAGTAATTCCGTTGAAGCTCACCCACAGATTTTTCCCAGGGCTCTTGGCCTCGAAGAAGTGGAGGAAGACGTCCACTAGGGGGTAGCAACCGAAGTAGCTGAAGAGGATCCCGAAGGCTTTGACGAAAGCCCAACTATTGGGGTGTAGCTAGGCTGGTGCCACGTTCACCTCAGTGAGAAGTTCCCTTTCAAAGTTTGTGAAAGGGAGACGCATGCCCACGCGCTGGAAGACCGTTTGGTAGAAGAAAAAGAATGGTTCCCCACCATTCAAACGATCATCCACGCAAACTGGTTCACCCACGGTGCAGGAGCGTACGGATATGTAGGCGTCGTGCCTCCTTCCGAAGGCACTACCCTTGCACCCTGGTTCGCTGTTCAGGTGGTCCCTCCAATCAGAAATGGAGGTCAGGGTGGATGTTTCTGCGAGCAACTTGTCAGAAGCCCAGAGGTATAGCTCTTTATAGTTAACTCTGGGGGGAGGAGGGTTGGCTGTGGTTTTTGTGCGCGCCATGGTTTAGCGAGGAAAGCTGAGAAGAAGAAGAAGCACAAGTTCAATAAACAAGGGTTATGGCGTAAAAAGGGCGAAAGAAACCGCAGAAAAACCCTACCCACGCGAGAAATTTCAGAAACAGGGGAACGAGGAAGGAGAAGAAAACGAGCAATGCGAGAATGTAAACAGTCCCAAGCAGTAATATCAGTACAAAAAGTCAAGAGAAAGAGCTATCAATGAAGAAAAACCATACCTTTGAATGATCAGAATGATAAAGATTTTGGGTATGAGAAGAGGGATCAGAGAAAGCTTCGAGTAGGAAGATGAAGTGTGAATGAGAATGCAAGTGATGGAACAGTGATTGGAGCGCACGTTTTCGAAAGCTATAACACAAACCTGAGAAGCGCAAACGACGTTAAGTCGTGACCGTGCGATTGGGCCACGTGTCGGAAGATTATTGCGTGACTTAAGGTATCACGTCATAGTGCAAAAACGTCCCATCACTAGAATGCCACGTAGGACGGTAGGGCGAGGCCTTAGTCTTTTCGCTGAAAATGGTGTTGTCAGCTCAAGACTGGGGGGCTTGTGTACCGACCCGTCCACGGGCGTTGACCAAAGTCAAAACTTGGTGGGACCCATCAAGGGCACAGGGAGACGAGAAGGGAGGTGGTTAGGCCTCGGGCGTTGACCGACCTCGAGCGTTGACCAGCCTCGGGCGTTGACTGGGTCCGAACCAAGGGGTGCTTACATCCGATGGGCGCCACTTCCCGATACCCACGGGAAAGAACTACCGTGGAGGAGGCGGCACCATAGGGCACGCCCACAGATAGGAAGGGCCACCCCCCGATACCCACGGGTAGGGGAGACCGTGGAGGGGGCGACAAGGTAAGAGGCCACGGTAAGGGCGTGGAGGCCTCGGGCCTCAGTACCTCAGAAGAGTAATAAAGAGAAGAGAAAGGTGGCTTTAAGGCCATACTCCCAGTACCAGCAGGGAAAGACCTGACTCACGAAGTACCCCTGCATGAGGTGTAGAGACGCGGCAGTGCACGCCACCTTTGGAGAGCCACTGGGACAGATACGACCCGCGAGAGGGCCACGTCCCAGGGGGTAATCTACATGCATGGTACGAGAGGAAGGTAGAGATACTCCCAGGGTGAGTGACTAGAGGCTGGGGCGCATGAGTTGGCACCCAGGTAGTCACCCCCTACGCCGAATGCACTTCGAAGAAGGGAGACTTACGCGCTGGGATTTCCCTAAGTTGGGTTACAGCGTCGTAAGGCCTCCACCCAGAGTTGCGCTTAAGTCCTAAGTGACACGTGGCAGAGGCACTGAAACCCAAGGTATATAAGCTTTTCTGAAAGCTTAGTAAGGTACGTTTGAATCATTTGCAAGCTTACACACTGTACGCACGAGTGATTTGAGCACAAGAGAGAAGTTAGTTAGAAAACAGTTACGCACCTTCAGAACACAGTAGTTGCAGTGTTC
>Ga0123341_1005748_pt1 | contig 11114 bp, 9 predicted proteins | sample Turbeapinknodule_FD_89959 | JGI IMG/M metagenome (GOLD analysis project Ga0123341, IMG submission 89959) | Root nodule microbial communities of legume samples collected from Mexico - Turtle bean Mexico pink nodule | ecosystem: Host-associated > Plants > Roots > Nodule | place: Mexico: Nepantla... | reverse complement strand
GACTAAGAATTATTTTTCGGTTGAGATTGTTTATTGATGTGGATAGAATTTTTTTTCTAATTTAAATTGTTAATTTTTTTAAACTACTATTATTTCTTACACGATATTAGAGTTTTTTCATCTAATATTAGAGAGACAAATTCTTTTAACGAATGTGAACTACCAAACCAATTGAAGTCTATCTTAATTATTTTTGGTTAGACATCTGCGGTGATTATTTATTTAAATTAATACAAATGTTAACCAATATTAATTATGATTGATTTTTACAACATTACAAATGTTATTTTCAAAGACTTAATTAATAACTTAATTAATGTTAACCTAATGGTCGACATCAACTAAATCAACTAGAAATAATGTGGACGAAATCTATAATAATGATAATAATAATATCAATTAGGGTTTATAGATTTTCTTTTACAAATATCAATTAAAATATCTAGACAAATTTCAACTGAAAAATAACACTAATTAAGATTGACCAAACTTTTCAATATTAATGTTTTAAAATTATTAACATTTATTTAATATTTAAATATATTTTTACACTTTATGATATTTAAGATACATTATAAAGAAATAATTTACTAAATCTAAAGTCTTATAAAATAAAATAACTAGATTTTTTTTTGAAATTAAATAAATTCGAATTCTGATGTATTTAAATTTCTTAAAACTCTTAAAAGTTGTGAAATTTTCATTAGAGACAATAATAATAGTAATTGGGCGAGTAAATAAAATCAGTTTTTTTTTTCTTAACATATAAAAAACACTTGTTTTGATGCATGTGATTTTCCCACCAGTTTTATCGCCACTTGGACTCTTACACCCAAAATACGTGACATGAACGTATATAAATACGAATGCACTTTCTTGATTTTCTCACTTTTTTTTTTCTCACTTCAAAGCGAAACGCAGTGCTCGACGATGGTGGCGACGCTTCTAAAATCCTAAAACCCTAACCCTAAGAAAAACGAAAAAAATTGTGATTCTTTACGAAAGTTCGACTGATCAATCTTTGCGACGCCATGGACGTGGACCACGATCAACCATCCGCCGCGACGGCGAAGGCCCAGGCGCTGCAGACCCTAGCAGCGGGTCCTCTCTCCTCATCGGTGGCAAAGCTCGCTGCGTCCTCGCGCTGCCTCCCTTCCGACAAGGACTTCCACTTCTACCGCAACTTCGAGGAGTTTAAGGTCCCCGTCGAGGAAATCGCGAGGGAGTCGCGGTCGATGCTGGAGGCCATAGGCGCCGCGGCGCACGCTGCGTTCCCTGCCGACGTGGACGACGCCTATGACTGGCTTGTGAATGTGAACGATGACGTTCTGGAGCGGTTTGATGCATCAATGGACGAGTTCCGGAGGGTTCGGGAGGAGGAAGAGAAGACTGGGCATCCGGCGAAGCACCCGATGGAGGAGGATGGGTTTCAGCTGGTTTCTGGGAGGAAGAAGAAAGGGGGAAGAGGGAATATCACTCCAGGGATGGGTTCTGAGGCGAGTCCGGCGACACCTGGAGTTACTGTAGCGACTAAAGATAAGAAGACGATGGGGCCCAAGCCCAAGATTCCGTTTCATATTCCGACGATAAGGAGACCGCAGGATGAGTTTAGTATAGTGGTTAATAATGCAAACATGCCTTTTGAGCATGTGTGGTTGCAGACTAGCGACGATGGGTCAAGGTTCATTCATCCGCTGGTTAGTTATTTAGTATTGTTGTTTATGCTTTGCTTACATAATTTGTATGGGTGTGTTTCTGTAACTGAAGTTTAATTCACTTGGACTTTAAAGGATGTTGCATGGATGATTTTTTTTAACAATTTAGCCTGAGTTATTAGAATGAGCAAAATCTTTTGTTGTTTTTGTTATTTTCCCTTATGTTTTGGATTTTTTAACAAAACTTATATGAAGGGAATATTTCCAATGGAACTTGGCCAGGTAAGAGAAGAAATTTGGTTCTTTTTCGCTTGTTAAGAAACAAGACATGGTCCTCTTGGGGGGAAGAAATAATTTTTATTAAATCAAGAAGTGATAGTAATGCCAGTTTCACAGGGTTGTTAAATATTATATTTGAGATCAATCATGCTGACTATTTATATGTTGGCATGGTGTACTTTAAAGCAATAGCTTGTGTTGAATGATATTTTCTGGGTCATGTTCAAACCCTTTTGCTTTTCTAATATTTGCATGAATCAGTGATGTAGGTTCAATGAGCCTTGTTGAAAAGTCTTTTGATACATGATGAATAAATCCTTTGAAAATGTTAAATTCTTTTTGGTATTGAAATCTTGTTGAAAACAACTTTTGGTTGTCTGATAGCATTTTACGGTTAGATCATGCTTTTCTAGGATTTATATTTCGGTAGAGTAGCTATTGGTAGTTGTATTTTGTTTTGCATTAGTAATCTCTAACCTTGGGCATGTGTATATTAGGTGAACTAAAGGAAAATTTTCAATTTCTTTTTATCATCTTTTGTATCTTTTTCATGTTAATCTATCATTAATTTATTATTCCAGGAAATGCTCTCTGTTTTGGATTTTGTTGATAGAAATCCTGGGGATGTTGTGCCCGTGAAGCCTCCGTCAATAGATAGCACTCCTTTCAAGCTTGTGGAGGAAGTCAAAGATTTAAAGGAGTTGGCTGCTAAGCTGCGTTCTGTTAATGAATTTTCGGTAAACATGATCACTATTAATAAAGTTTTACTTTGAAATTACCTCATGACCAATTACATAATTTGATTATCGTATCTGAAAGGTGTAATTACAATGAAACATGATAAGGAGCACAATTGGATGGGCCATTAAGTTCTAGCCATTCAATCTTCTAATATGTCTCTCATGAAATTTCATTTTATTACATTAATGGGCCTTCATTTATATTTTAAACTTAAACATTTAGATTTGGTCATTGACAAAGGTAAACTATCACTATTCCATTTTTTCTATTTTAACTCTTGACCAGAGAGTTTAGTTATTCAGGTCTGTGTTTTGATTTTTGTTTCTATTGTGACAATAATCATTACTTATTAGGTGGTTTCTGTATTTGTCAATAGTGGATAGTCTTTAGTATATTAGGATTATTGTTTTTCTAGTTTATAAGATGCAGTTATTTAACATTTTGATGACGTGCACCTTCTAGGTGGGGTTGCCTTGTTGATTTCAATTGTTGGAAATTAGGATCCAAATTGGGTAATTTTTTTTGCAGAAAATGGGGCTGGAGGTTGGATGAATTTTTTGGCTATGGTTTAGGGTGATTTATGCTCTAAAAAATAAATAGAATTAGGGTAGAGATGAGTTTGGTTTTGGTTTAGGATTTTGAAGGTGTTTTTGTTTCAGTTTTCAAAATTGGACTTTTTTAAGAGAAAATGGTTTAAAGCAGAAGAAATGATATGGGTAGGATATATGCCACTTCCAAGGATGGAAGATAAATTTTAGGGCACCACAAGGGTGGTTGTTTTCCCTTGATAAGTCTGATTGTAGGGATCAAGCAAGAATCATGGACCTTGAAGTGTTTATAGCAAATTTTGGTCAGATCATAAGTGTACCACATGCAGGTGACTTCACAAATAAAACTCTCAAATCCAAAAAGAAAATTCAAGGAAAAATAATGCCAAAAGTTCAAGGCCCATTATTACAAATTTTAATCAAAACAAAATGTAAACTAATGAGAAATTTCTTCTTGTCTTTAAGGCTCATGAATCTTCAATTAGGCTTTAGAAATTTTCTAAATTTTGGCTCAAAAGACCTTCTAGTTAGAAGCATCATCAAGTAGGGGTGTCACCTTATGCTACAAGCTTCCTTTGCTTTCCTAATTCTTAACCTAGTAATGGGCCTTTCAATTCCTTCAAGTGCTTTGTACTTTATTGTGTCCTCATCATTAGACGCACTCATTTTTTTATATTGCATTTGATTTTTTGGAATAATATTCTCCTTTCTTGTCGCCGCTATTACTTCCATTCATTGCATTCTTTTGACTTATTTTTTGTAATGACTTGAAGTTGAAATATATAGGTTGATTTGGAACATAATCAATATCGGTCATTTCAAGGTTTGACTTGCCTTATGCAAATCTCAACAAGGGCTGAAGATTTTGTTGTTGACACATTGAAGCTTCGCATTCATATAGGACCCTATCTTAGAGATGTTTTCAAGGACCCTTCCAAGAAAAAGGTTAGTTGCATGTGACTGGGTTTTCTCGTAATTTAACATTTGTCTCATTCTGTTTGACATTATTTATTGTTAATTAGGTCATGCATGGTGCGGATCGTGATATTGTGTGGCTTCAACGAGACTTTGGAATTTACGTTTGTAATTTGTTTGACACTCATCAGGTTTGTTTAAATGCTCTAACTATTCATTGAAATTAGATCCCTTATAACTATGAGACTCTAAACTACAACATCATGTCTTTGGTTTCTAATAGTCATCATGTAAGAGATTTTGTGATTTTGTAACTAGGTGATGTATTTATAATGTTTTAGCTAATGAATATTTAGCCCTAGACTAATCCATTTTGATTGCATTGTTTAGGCTTCAAAGTTGTTAAGCTTGGAGAGAAATAGTTTGGAGTATATTTTGCTCCATTTTTGTGAAGTTACTGCAAACAAAGAGTATGTTGTCCTTAGTTTTTTCCTTTGATTTTGAATCTACACATTGAGCCTAGTTGCTTTACTTTTGCTTATGGGCTTGATTTTTCCAACTTTTTCCTTGCATAAATTCTGGAAGTTTTACATTAACAATTCTTTGCAGTTACCAAAATGCAGACTGGAGACTACGCCCACTTCCTGATGAGATGCTAAGGTATAACTTGTCACGTTTAATTCTTCTTTGATTCTTCATTTGTTTTTCCTTGGCTTGAATTCATTTGCTTGGTTTCCAAAAGGGTACTTGAGGGAAGTAAAGTAACTTGGTTGTGTTATTGTTCAAGATACTAGGAATTTATAGTATTTGGTGATTCTTTGTTAGATGTTTGCCATTTCCCTTATATTTGGGTGGGTTTACTTGCAACTTACCTGATAGTACAATGATAATAATCTTGTCCTACTAGCTGAGGTTGAATACATGGATTGTACATTACCATTTAGCTTAGTTAGAAGCCCAATTCTCTTGGATATCATTTTTTGTTAAGATTACATCTATTAATTCCTTCAATGTTTTTCTTGGTCTCTATTCCTTTTCACAAGGATAAGAACCATGGTATCTACCTTTATTGGTGCCTTTACATATGTTGAAATCATTTTAACTCATTTTCTGTCATCCTTACCTTGGTAGGTGTCACACTAAAATCTCGTCATATACAATCATTTCATGACCTAGCCTTTGTTTTGTATCAATATAATCTCAACATACTCATTTTTGCTACACACTTTTTTCTAGTTTTGTTCAAGATCAACATTTACAATACTAGAGTATACCTAGTTGTATAGTACAACATAACTTCTCTTCGCGCTTGGTAGGTAATTTATAGTCTCATCTTGCTCCACGCATTGTTTTCTCCATTTAACTACCTAGTCTGTATCTTGCAAATGCCAATTTCATTATTTTTATTTTGCCATTGACTCTAGATACTTAAACTTGGAAACTTGTTATATAAAATTGTTTCCAATTTTTACCTCTAAGTCATTTTCTTATATCTTGCTAAAATTGCAATGCATAATTCTTTTATTATTGTGCAAGCAAAAGTATTGTAATTCCATTTTGTCTCTTAAAGTTCAAGTTTAGAGTTAACCCTTTCTAATATGATTTGTTAAGGCCATGTATGTTGGGATGATGTTTTGTATGTCCCTGGCTAACATACTCGACTATCTTATACTAGGATTGGGCTGAGCATAATGTAAATGTACTCCTACAAGAAAATCTATACTCTCACCTCTTAAGTTCTTACCCTAGTAGTAGCCAACCATTCATTTCTATAGTTTAGATATAAGTCACTAAAACACAAATATGACATATTTGTATTTGTATGCACAATTATTAGCATGCTACAATGTGCAAAATAGCATTGTAGCTTTATTTTGTGACTTGTTGGCCTGGCCATAGTGGAGGTTATAGTGTCATTTTCTGTGTGGTGCAAGGTAGTCAAAATCGACATCTTACTATCTTTACATGGATTGTAAGATCCTGCAAATTGTATGAAATTCATATATGCACACATAAAATCATTATATTTCACTCAATTTATAATTGAACATTCAAATCAACATGACTAACAAAAAATTATAATAAATATATAAAACAATAAATGAATAGGTGTAAACAGTAAACACCTCATCCTAATTACATTTCTTTTCTAGTCAACAATAAATCAATAGCTCCATCCTACTTTAAATATGAATTCTATCCTAATAACAAAGTTATCTTGTTAAATTCATAATCTCCATAAAGACCTTCAACTCCATTTCCATCTCTTTCACCATTCATATAAGTAATGTCTAAATCATGTTTATGTAAAATTTCATCCTCCTCAACTTGGATTGAAACCAAGTTTTCATCCAAACTTAAGGCTTCATTGTGCACATTTTCCATAACACACTCATCATTGGATGAACAATCATCAATATTAATTTGAATTGGTTTTCTTGTTTGCTTTTTCTTAGCTAGTTTTGAGTTAGCCATAACAAAAACACAATCATTCATTGGAATTGCATCAACCTATTTCTTCTCTGTGAGCAAATGCAAAGACAAATATGATAACAAGTAGTAGACTAGTAATTCTATTATGGAGATTTATTTTAATATTAACTTATATATCAAAGGAACTTCAATTATGCTCACATTCGGAGGAGCTAAATGTCAAGCTCAATACACAAATATCATTTTTTTTGGAGTTTTGGGTGCTCATCATCGTAAGACTCCCACTCATTTATTGGAGTCTTTAAATTAATTGACCTAGTAGCCAAGGGTCATCCAAAACATTTAGCTTGTTTAATGAAATCATCAATTTGAACATCAACAAGAGTTTGTTCATCCTCATCCTAGTTAGACATTCCCTTAGACCTCGTTTCACTTCCAAATCTCTAAATCCAGGCCATTGAAGTTGCTTTTCCCACCACCTTTCATCAATGATTTTTCATAATGGCAAATAACTAACCAAAATATATTACATTGTGTTGGTTTTATTTTATAAAATGAATAACTTAATAAACAAATACATAGATAGTTAGATTAGATACCTTTTGACAAGCATTGAAAGCCTTTTGTATCTTATCCTTAGCATGGTCTATTGCTTCATAAATGAACCCATGATTGACTTTTGATTTGAATCAACCAATTGAAGCACTTCAGTGAGAGGCAATGCACCCTTCAAACCAGTTATGATATTCTTCCAGAAATCCTTTTGTAAAGCCACATCTTTAACTATTTTTTCATCCTTTGTTTTGCAAACCTACTAGACTTCCTTTTATTAATACTAAACATTCTAATTAAAACTGCCTTGTTCTAATGAAGGCACCCAAATGTTGAGTAAGATGTAGCAAGTCAATTAATACCCAACCTCACCTAATCTCTTTCTTTTGTAAAATGTAATTGAGAAATTAGAGAAGTTCTTGAATAAATTAAAGGTTGTTATTTTCTTTTACCTTTTGGAATTGTCTCATCAATTGGGATCTTCTCATAGTTCTCCAACATTAAGTCAACATAATGTGCGCCACAAGATATCCAAAATATCCTTTTCCTCTTTGCCATCAACATTTGACCATCAACTATGTAGTTTGCTGCAACATCTGTCACAACTTGAACAACATTGTCTTCCCCCAAACTTTTCATCAGCTGGATATCAAAATTGTCATTCTTCATGATAATCTTGTGGTCGAAATGTACATGGAGCTACCACCTGGGTTTGTTGCTTGGGGAGCATGGGTTAGTTTGTAAATTGTGCCGATAGCTCCTCGGGCTTGGTTTGGCAAGTTCAACCACATTGCACATTGTACAAACTTTTGGGCTGAAATGTAGTGAAACTATTTTTTTATTGTTGCACCTCTCATGATCAGGTGTGTACTTAAAATGTGTATGGTGATGATAAAGTCATTACAAGGAACGATGCCACTAAAATTTCTCAATGAAAAAGCATTTATGCAATCATTTATGCCATCTTATGTATGTTCTGGGTATCGAAGTAGCTTAATCAAAAGAATTCTTAGAGAAAATATGTAGTTAATGGCTGAGCTTAGTGAGTCATTCTTAGATCTATAAAGATACCGAGGATTTGTTGGGAAACTTAATTTTATTTAACTATTATTGTACTTGATTTGCCTTTTGCTATAGAAGTGGTTTGTCAAGGTTCGTCTCGATCACTGAAGTGTTGTCATTTTCTTCCTTAGATACCTCAAAAAGGCTCTAGGATAGAAATTGTTCTGTGAATGGAAATACTCCTATAGATTGTGCTCCCCAATTGAATATTGTGTTTTTATTAAAGGCAATGTTAGTTCTTGGAAAATCAAGAAACAAAATGTGGTTGCTCAGTTAACTGCCAAAGCTGAATGTAGGTCAATGATATCACTCATTTGTGAACTTGCGTGGATAAAACAATTCCTTCAAGAGCTTAAATTTTGTGAGATACAACTAATGAGCATGTACTGTGAGAACTAGGCAGCTATTCACATTGATTCCAATCTTGTATTCCAAGAGAGAACCAAATCTATAGAAATTGATTGTCATTTTGTCTAAAAGTTTTCTGAGAAAATTTGTGAATTTTGTAAACTCTGGTGATCAATTTGTAGTTATTTTGACTATGTCCATGATAAGACCTCAAATTCAATTTATAGGTTCCAAGCTTGGTACATACAAACTGAGGCTTTACCTTGAGGGGGGAGTGTCAAAATTGCTTAACTTATGTGAAGGGGGTAACTTGTTAGAATATGTTAACTTATCTTTTGTATTACCTATTTGATACGTATGTGTAGATTTATAGTTTTTTGATGTAAGAATCCATATAAATGAATGGATTAGCTAAGGGATAATTAAGCTCCCTTAGACTTGCACATAATAAGGAAATCCAGCAATGCTGATTTATGCTATTATGACAAATCTTGTGTTTTTCTGTTGAAATGTAATGTTCTTGTTATTTTTCCTTTGTATGTACCCAGCTTTGGGTTAGGTTTTTGCCTCTATTTGTGACCTTATATATGTATATATGTACACACACATACATCATTAAAAGGTAGAACAGTATAAGTTGAATACACTGTATTTTCCCTGTTTCATTATTGAAGAAGTTCCTCCCTCCCCCTTCCACAAAAAGAAAATATTTTACTTTTTTTATCTTGGTTTCAGCTTGATGATTACTGGTATAATGTCATGAACTATCTAATTGTTACAACCTAATTAACTGTTTTCTGTTGACAGATATGCCAGAGAAGATACACACTATCTGTTATATATATATGATTTAATGAGGATTAAGTTATTTGCCTTGTCTAAGGAGTCTGAAAGTTCTGAGTCTTCAGACACTCCTCTGGTGGAGGTAACATCTTCTACACTAAAGAAATCTCTTTCCATGGATGAATTTTTGGTCGAATATCTTGCATGCTTTACTGAGTGTAGAATGTGGTTGTTAATGATATTTCTGTTACCTTAAACAAGTTTACAAGGTTTAATAATCTATGATTGCTTCAAGCTATGTGTTAAACCTTACCAATTTTGCATAGTGGAAGGTGACATTACTGTTTATCAGTTCTTCCTACTTTTTCTATATGAAATTTGTTATGTTATATGCATGTTTGAGAAAGGTTTTCTCACAGAAGTAATAGTTTTTTTTTTTCTCTGTTCCAAAGACATCTTAGAAAGCTGACATGAAAGATTTTATTTTTAAATCGCAGAATAAGCTTGTCCATACAACCATATTGTAGCTTTAGTTGCTTCTATCTTCTGTATTTCATTGTTGCATACCTGATATCAAACTAACTAGATGAGCATGTGAACTAACTATCAAACAATCATTACCACAAACAATAGAGTTCTCTTATATTCACAGACCTCTTACATTTACAAACAGGTCTACAAGCGAAGTTATGATGTCTGCATGCAGCTGTATGAGAAAGAACTTTTGACAGAGAACTCCTATCTTCATATATATGGGTTTGTTACTTTCATAATTTCCCTTTCATGAATTTTGTGTTGTATACAAGTATCAATTACTCACCAATATATTTTTGTATATATCTTGATTACATCAATGACTCTTATACATAAAGGGAGTGTTTACTAAGTTCTGTGTTGCATGAAATGCATACCAAGAAATGTAAAGTAAAGCTTAGTTACTGTTTCTTTATAGGTTGCAAGGAGCTGGTTTCAATGCACAGCAGCTTGCCATTGTTTCTGTGAGTTTGTATTTTTAAATTATTTATAGCACCAATTTTGAGCATGAAAAATATTCTCAACAGTTCCACTAAGTAATCTTTTAATTACTTATTGGTATCCCATTTTCAAGTATTGTGATCAATTTGGTCGTCTTAATCTAGATGCCACGATTTCCCTAAATATCAATTTAACACAAATTAGGTGAACTTATTCCCTATTCATTTGTCAAAGAACTCCTATCTTCATATATATATATATATCAGTGTTATCAATAAACGGTTATGGCGTCGCCATGGCAGAAAGCGGTGGCAATGCGGGTTTTTCATGGTGGCCGCTTTTTGCATCACGGGATGCTAAAGATGAATGGAGAAAGCGAAAAAGGCAGAAAGAATGAGGCTTGCTGCGGCGGTGCGCAGTTTCTATGACTGTGTGTGTGGTGGCAGCAGTGATGCTGTGTGAGTGAGGAACCCTAACAACAAATCTGACCTAAAATGAATTGGGCCACATAAATCCTGGCCCAATTAAAATATTATAAGTTAACCTAATAACAGCAAGCAATTGCTGTCCTAATAAGTGAACAAAAACCCTAAATTAAATTGGGCCATGTCATACCCAGCCCAATTAAAATATTATAAGTTAACCTAATAATATTTTATACACAACACAGTAACTTATTAATATTCTAAACATAATATTATTATTAGAATGCTTCCGCCATAACCTGTTATAGTTTTCTTTATCACTTTATAAAGGATTGTTAGGGTCTCTGATATTGATAACACTGTTATATATATATATATATATATATATATATATATAT
>Ga0123341_1005747_pt1 | contig 11114 bp, 7 predicted proteins | sample Turbeapinknodule_FD_89959 | JGI IMG/M metagenome (GOLD analysis project Ga0123341, IMG submission 89959) | Root nodule microbial communities of legume samples collected from Mexico - Turtle bean Mexico pink nodule | ecosystem: Host-associated > Plants > Roots > Nodule | place: Mexico: Nepantla... | reverse complement strand
CCTTAAATTGGTTTAAATTTATTTTTTTATTTTTAATAAAAAAAAACCACCATCATTACCACCACCAAAAAAAAAAAAAAAAAAAAAAACTAAGAGAAAGTGACAAGATAACTAATGTATCATAACTAAAAGCGTTACTACACCGTTGGTTGATGGTAATAGAATCAGCCAAGAGATTGGAGGCAAAAATCTCCACTAATAAAGCCAAAATGTTCGATATTGGTGGATTTGTTCTTAACATTTTGCATTTGCCATTTGCCATTTTTTTCATTTCTCGTGTTTTTTCCTAATAATAATTATAATATATATATATATATAAAGAAATTCCAATTAGAGGTGACATGCAAAAATTAATATTTTTCTATGATAGATTAAAAGTTATTTACAATCCATATTTAAAATAAAGGGGTATACGGATTGTAAAATTAATGTTGATTTAAAACCGATACAATTTAAATAAATATTAATTTTTTTATTAACATCAATTAAACCGACAATAATTTAAATAAAAAAATATTAAAACTGAGTAAAATTAGAGTTGAATAAATCGACATTAATTAACTTCAACATATTTAATTTTATTAATTTTTTTATTATAATTTCAACTTAGAATTCTTTATATAATAAAGAAACTAAATATTATAATAATTTTACATTTTCAATTTATTAAAAATAAATTAAATTTATTTATATTTCTTTCAAGTCAGCTAAACTAACTATATTTTTCTGTTTTATATGAACTAATTCATTGATTTTTTGTAGCACCATAATTTGTTCAATACGCATTTAAAAAAGTCAAACTTCTTAAATAATTTAATCATATGAATTGTGTCCTAGCATGTTATAATAAGTTGGTCATGATTCAAATACTTACAAAATTGTGTACCTTTTTAAATCCCCACTATGTACTAGGGGAAAAGCTTACATATTTTGGATATATTATGATTTTGGTACTGATTAAATAAAAAATAGTAGGGTTAAATAATGAGTAATAGAAAAACTTTATTGAAAGTGAGACTTTAATGTTAAAAATATATCCCATCAGTGGTTTTTAATAAAATAATATATTTATTAATTCTTTAACTCCTATTGAATTGCAGAACCATACATAGTACTATAGTGAGAAGGTCAGAAATAGGTTGGGTTGGTTTTGGTGCCTACACTCACTACCTTTCATGCTCATTGGACGTTGAAGACAACTTGTTAGGCAACACTTAGTGTATGTGACAGTGAGAAATCTATATTTGATCTTTAATGCATATGAAAATTTGTTGTGTTAATGAGAATCATAGTGAGATTAAAAAAAAAATTATACTATTTAAAATATATTGATAATGTTACTTCATCACCTAATTAAATATTATGACAATATAATAATTAATTAAAATTGCACATATTAAATTATATTTAAAAGGATTGCTCCTTAAGAACATCCAATAAATTTGAAACAACATATATTTTCTTAGGGTTTGGTTCCTATAAGTTGAGAAAAATGCACTTTGAGATAAAATACACTATTAAAATAACAAAAAGTGGAATACACTTACAATAATTTACTTTTGAATCAACGAAGTAAAAGTACGACAAAATCAAATATATACTCAACAAAATCTAAAACGAATTATACTATTCGATTTTATAGTACGCTATATATAATGGACCCGAGCTATATGAACCAAATATATATTTATGAAAATATCAGAATGAAAAGATAAATATAAAATTGAAAAAAACTAAAAGAATTTCGAATAACAATAGGAAATAATAGCATGTTAAAAATAAAATAAATTAAGTATATATGTCTTAATTATTTCAAATTTTGAATTTTTTAAGTTACGTTGAATAGTTTTCCTTTCTTGTTTGTGCTTAGTATCTTTAAACTAACACATTAACTATAACCCTTAAAATATACTAACATGTAATTGAGCATGCTAAAAAAAAGAAAAAGAAAAAGAAAACATAATTAAAATTGTTGGAGCTTGTTTTCAATTAGATGCTCATATAACCCATTTGCCTTGTTTGAAAGACTGAAGTTTTAAAAATTATGAAACAAAATTGTTAGACCATAAATGGTTTAATTATTTATTTCATACAAATATAAACATGTTTTAAGGTATTAGATGAAGTATAATTGAAAGACTGAATATTAGACTATATATCTATATTTGGATGAAACACAATCTAGTAAATGTTTTTATGATCATAAATGTTATTTAATAATATTCTTAAAAAAGTTATGTTGTCTTTTAATGTGTTTTTTTTTTTGGAAAAGTAAAGATAAGATGTTGGATCATATAAAAAAACATTTTAAGTAAAAAAAAATATAGACAAAATTGTATCTTGTGTATAACAAATCAATTCGTTGTTCAAAGTTAGAATAACCTACAAAATAAAGTTATATAAACATACAACATTATCTTATCTAACTTATGGAGTCACTGATGCAATAAATGTCATATCATATATATATGGGTCTCATCGAATTTGGCATTTGAACCTTCTAATGTGTTGAATTCGAGTTCTTGGTGAAGTCAGATCTCTTCCTTTATGAATTACTGAGCTTTAACACCAAAATTAAGTGGAAGTCCATGTGCAGAAGACTCTTCGACACTCAAGTCAGTAAGAGTATAATATATTGGAGTAGTAAGTGAGTATAGAATATGAGTTGAATGAGAAGTACTCCCTTGACTTATATTTATAAACCATAAGGCCCAATATCTTTGTTAATCGTTCGATCTATAAGGACATATCTTAACTTCAGGTGATTTATATTATTTGGTTATTAAATATGAATTGGGTCTGACCCAACCCCAAGCTCAATAATCTAATTATTGGACCAATTTAAAATAAACTGCCTATTATTGGTTGATCTTTTACAACCTTTGCCAAGCTCTTAAAATATAGGCTTTTATCTTTTCATAATTGTAGTTATTTACTATATTTGCCTTAAATAATTGATCCCCATAAACATTAATGAGTGGTTTTTACTGCAATGATTAGTTATATGTTTTCGAGGAGCCTTGTAAGTATAAGGATTGATGTTTCGCATAAGTTGTGACCCCAAAAGGGTACATTGTGTAACCAAAATGATTCTTAATATTTTAGGTGAATGGACATGTCTTTTCAAAAAAAATTTACTTCAAAGGTTTTTACTTCAAAAAGTTTATCTCTTCTCTTCACATTTATTTTTGATTCCTTGGTCGACTTTGTCTCAACCAAACCTTGTTCTCCAAATGAACATGTGTTCATGAAATTTTTACCTGATAAGAAGGATTTCACTTTAGTATACGGGAAAGCTCCTCAACTTGAACATATCTTGACAATTTCGTATGGCTCCAACTCGTTGTAGCATATGTGAATGCAAACAAATAAAATGTGATACGACAGAGCATTTCCTAATCCCTATAATGTCAGTTTGTTTGATTGTGTTGGCCCTATCAATAGTTTGGATGGAATCAAAGTGATGATGGCGAGATATATGGCCATGATACATCATTACAAGGAGATGATGTGAAAAAGCCTGGAGAGGGAAGTTTGGCTGCAAGCTCTCGAGGAAGAAAACAAACAGCTGATAAAAAAGAAGTTTGAAGCAGATTTTGCTTCCACAGGTCAGATGTTAGAGCTTGCGTAGAGCACAACTCAGATCAAATTTTTGGAGGAGGAGGTCCATCTTATTAAGGCTACTTTAGATAGCGTGAAAAAGACTTCCCAAAAGTATGAAGAGTTGGCTAATAAGAAATTAAAGAAAAGGGTTGAACCAAATGAAGTTGTAATTGAAATTAACTTTGAACCAACTGTGAACAAGGAATCATACTCGATTTTGAATTGAATGAAATTGTAATTGGTTGACTTTGAACCAATTGAATAAAGTAATAATACTCGGTTTTGGTTTGCTTTGAAGCAAATGAACCGATTGGTAATAAGTAATGATTGGTTAACTTTGAACCGATTGATAATGAGTAATGATCGATTAATTTTGAACCATTTTATGTACTCTTATTGGTTATGCTTCGAACCAAAGTGATCGGTTGACTTTGAACCATTTGGCTATCCTTTGAGCCTTTTACATTGTGAATGGTTAATTTTCAACCACTTGACTATCTTTTGACCCTTTTACACTTTGAATGGTTATCTTTGAACCACTCGGCTATCCTTTGAGCCTTTTAAGTTGTAAACGGTTAAATTTGAACCATTCGACTATCTTTTTGAGCCTTTTACGTTGTGAATGGTTAACTTTGAACCACTCGACTATCCTTTGAGCCTTTTAAGTTGTAAATGGTTAAATTTGAACCAGTCATCTATCCTTTTAGCCATGATTAATTTTGTAATCAGATATAATCACATATAATTAACTTCGAAACAATTTGCATAAGTACAGTAAATTTAGGTAAAACAAATTTTATTCATCATTGGCGAAACGTGTCTCATTAAAACCTTACTCAGCAAAAACCTCTTTGGGGATAAAATCAAAGTTAAGAAAAAAGAGTACACTATTGATACAATCCAAGTAGCCAAGAAGATGACCAAGGACTCAAGAGACAATTCACAATGTGGGCAATCATCTCAGCAATCAAGTCAAGACCCCACCAAAGATCAGACAGACCTCACCAGAAGAAGAACTAAGTATAGACCAGAACACCTAATGTTCTTTCTTCTGGTCTTTTTAAAAGAAAAAAACATGTTTGTAAATAAATTGGGCTCACTTTGGGGGTCCAAATAGCAAAATAGGCTACAGTAGGTTCACATAGCATAAAGAGAGTGTACTTAGCAAAATGGGCTTGTACCAAACCCACTTTTTCAAGACAAGGCCCCTAGAATTAGGATTTTTAACCTACCTTTTAGAAGATGTGCCTAAAAGTGCGATTTTGGCCATGGTCAACACCCTAGGCAACCCCTCTCTCGTTGTCCATTTTACCCTTCCCCATCTTTCCCACCAAGGCACCCATTCCTATAAATAGGGTTTCTTGCCTCATGTATTCATAACTTGATTTTGAATAGTAAAGAAACTTTGCAGGAGTGATTTTGTGAGACTTGTGAGCTCTCATGTTAGGTCTTATCTTGGGTGGGTAAATATCTCAAGTAGCGACTCTTGCATCACTCATCTTGGAGTCCCTCTGCTTCAAGGGGCGAGACTTCCTTTCTTTCCATAAGATCTCTTCTTCCCTTCCTCTTTTATCTTTTATTTACGCGTCCTTCCATTCCATACATGTCTTCTTCTAATCTTTAATTTTGTTTTGTACTTTGTTCTTCTTCTTTAATTGTTCCTTGTCTCTAATTTCGCTGCATCATTTGTCACCTTATAATTGTCTTTTCCCTTTTGCCCTTTTGAAGTGAAACTTCACACTTACTTAACCACTTGGTTAAGTCCGTGTCTAGTGGGAATCTTCTTAGAGTTCTCACAATAATTGCTAAATCAAAATTATTAAACAAATAGCAGTCAATAAAATGTGTAATCCTAAAGTCAACTCACATCAACTATACAATCAACAGAAATAAATTTTTCGATGACTATCGTATAGGGCACTGATTAAGCCACTGGATTTGCTTGAGACACTATGGAAATTTTATGACATATGAAATTTGGGTCAATACTAGGCATGTCAGCTGGACTTCAAACTATAAGGGTTTTTGAGCTTTATGTAGGTGTGTGTGAAACCTGTCGATGCTCATTTTACCAAGTTGGTTGAGTCTCGCCCTCTTGCTGGGGGGGTTGGTTGATCCTCGAACATTTGAACAATTCGAGTTTCTATCTCATGCTAAATAGCATAAATCTCCTCACAATGTTGTTCACTAGAAGAAGTTTGTGAAGTATACTTGGATAGGGTCTAGCTAAGGAAAGACTTGGTACTTAAGTGATCCACCTCTCTTTCCTTGAAACCTACTAAGCTTATTTTCTTCTTTGATAAATCCTCTTAACACAAACTCTTAAAAATGTCTAGACAATCTTCTCACCATAATGAAGTGATTCGAGTTCTTCAAAAATAATTTTGAAACAAATACCTCAAGATCTTCAATCACTTCAGTTGTGGAGACAACAAGATGAGCTTCAAAGAGAAAAGGAAAGAATTGAAAGAGAAACACATCTCGATGTCTTAGAAGAGGAGTTGAGACTTTTGAGAAAGAAAGATGTTTCAAACCATAGAGTAAATTTCAAACTTTTATATGCTCAACTAAGTAAAAGGAAGAAGAAATTTTGAAAGAAAGAGATGTCAAACTTTCAATTTCTGGTGAGAATCTTAAAACTTTAAAGCAAAAGGAAGAAAAAAAAAAGAGCTTGTAAAAATAAGAAGAAAAAATTATAAAAGAAGAAAAATATTTTACAATAAGAGAAACTGAGTTTAGAGAAAGAGTGCAAGTTCTTACCAGAAGAACATAAGAAAAAGAAAAGAGAGAAAAGAGGATAGTATTAAGGTGAATGAACATTATCAAACTCCCTCTAAAACGGATACAAAGGAAGAAGAGCATAGTCCAAATGTTTCCCATGTTAATGTTGTTTATCCTTGTTTTAATGAAAAAAAAATTGAGAAAATAATTCTTGACCAAACTAGTACATCCCAAAGAGAGGATATTTTTCAAACACATTGTTCTAACCTAACTTATTCTCTAATTGTGGACAGTAGATCGTGCTAATATTTTTGTAGTACTAGTTTGACTCAAATAATAAACATAACTACCATTTCTTGTCTTATACTTTACAAATTTCATTTTATTTTTAAAGATGACAATATGGTAGTCAATAAACAAGTGAAAGTAAAGCTTTTCATAGGGTACTATGAGGAAAAAGTTTTATGGGGTCAAGTACCAATGGAAGCTTGTGATATTCTGTTAGAACGACCTCCACAAATTAATCTTAAAACAATTCATGAAGGTCGAACTAATAAAATAACTTTCACTCATAAAATAAGTTTAATACTTAGTTATTTATAATTTTCACACATGAAAAGGAACCAAGAATAATCAAATTAGAAAACAAAAATTAAAAGAGAAAATTGTATCTTGAAGAACCTTGTTCTTCTTGATTTTTCTGTAAATAAATCACTTAATTTGTTTGATGTTTCTTTTATATGGGTATTTGATTCTAGAGGATAATCATAAGTCCCAAGAAATAATAAGGTTGTTGTCCAGAACCAACCCTTTAGATTTGATGACAGATCCTTCAAGAGGGAGGAGATGATGGAAAGCGTCTAGCCACACACAACCACGAAATAAGGAGGATGAACGCCTAGAGTTTGTTTATGGACTTACTTGAAAATATGTGCCTAATTGGGCTTTTGTTTATCTTTGTAGGCCCAATCAAAAGGGCAACTCTAGGATGAAGAAATTTACATAAAATATCCAAGAAAAGCTCCAAGTCATCAAAACATTAACTAGAGTTTTGGTCAGAAAAACACAAGAAGACTAAGTTTTGATTGACTTTAGTAGAGACTAGTCAACATTATTTTTGGGTCAAACTTTAGCTTAAATAATTGTATAAATTTATTTAGGATTTCATAGGTCATTTATTGAGCCTAGTAGCATAAAATAATTCGACCAAGTAGTGTAGATTTTGGACCTTGTATTTGGGCCAAATGTAAAATAGGGTTAGAATATGATGTCATAAACCATCTAAGGTTACATTTGGGCTTCTTTAAGCCCAATTTAAACCCTAGACGTCCAAGAGGAGCTGCACACAAAAGGAGGAGGAAATTAACATGTGCTACAGAAGGGAGAAGACATGGAGAGTGTGACTAGCCACATGGCACTTCCTTAATAGAGAGGATTTGAACTAATGAAGAGGTAACACCCGTCAACCTCTCATTTGAGAGGATCCTCTCAAATGAGAGGATGACACTTGCCAACCTTTCGTTTGAGAGTATCAAGGCACATGGAAAGCACGAGCTCCACTTGAGACGCTTTCATTGGCTCTTGTAGATCTACGATTTATTTTGAATTTGGCTCTCTTTTGGGACATGCTGGCCTTTTGTAAATGAAGCTTATGAATGGGAGTTTTATGCTTCCAAAATTCAGCCCTAAACATTTTTCTTAGCTTTGTCTAGGGTAGACTCCATAGTAGCTCCCATAGAACCTTGTCGAGTGAGTTGGCTCAACCTCTCACTCTCCCTAATACACCAATCATCATTCCAAATTTTGTGAACTCCTCTTCAGTTCAACTTGCTTCTGCATCCATACTCCATTCCACACTCCATCCTAAATTCGAAACTACACAATGCTAGAAGGATAAGGCTATCAAGTCTGGTTTTCCTAATTCCCTGACATAATTGAATGAATGTTTTTTGTCCCATGCGAATAATGTCACGAGAACATTCATTGTGCACTTCTGTCGCTTTTTTCATGGTTCAAACTCGATAATAGAGTTTGTTGTATTGCTTAATATACGTAGCAAATTCAATCCAAAAGCAACGATGCAAATGATCATCATTGATGCAACTTTTGTTTTTTTTTTTTATTTGTTCTTCTATTTGTGAAATTAGATTCATGTTTTCATGAGCAATATCATTATACATTGCAATTATTTTCTCAAAATTTTCAATCTTGTCCTCAAAATGTTGTGTCGCATCCCTAATGAAAGAAAAATTACTTCAAATGGTTGTATATAACATTCCAAATCTTACGCATTAACCATTCTTGGTCACGAATACGACTACGGTTCGCGTTATGCTTACCTTAAACTAATTTATGGTACAAGTAACTCTAGCCTTTTTAAATTGGAGTTACCATAGTAGTCGAAGGTTTAGGGTTAGGTTTAGATAATGTAAGACTTAGGGTTAGGTTGATTATTTATGTAAGGGATTACATAATATATAATCAAATATATAATTATTTGATAAAAAAAATAATTACAACAAATAACAAATTAATTCATTTTAATAGTTAAAACAACATTTTATTTTCTACACAACAGAAAAGAATATATAATGTAATTAATTATTTTTCTCATAATCAATACATTAAATTTGCTTGAATTATTTTTCAAAATACAACATAATTATTTTAGTTTAAAGAAAATAACATACACCGTAAAACAACATACACTCAACAATTTCATGTTTCACATATAAATTTAAATAAACTATGCATTTATTATAACCAATTATATATCACAGATAAATTAAATACACAATAACATTAGTAAACACAAATATTAACTTCCACAAAACCAAATATTTGAATGCAATTAAATAAGACAAATTTTGACATGGATACATGTCAAATAAACAAATTTATTTTTAATATCATGCTTTTTTTTACATGTTTATCACAAATCCAACAAAGTTAAACACTAATTGGAAGAAGACGAATGCTCAAATTTAGATTATGAGACTGCCACAGATTCCTTGCATGCGACCATCAGCTACTAAACACACCCCAGCAACAGCTGCTAAACACACCACATGCAACTACTAAACTCATTTCATGAATAAGTTGTTCATCTGATGGGTTTAGACATTCTTTGCATGGAATATCTACAGAAAGCATATTGTGCCCAAGTTCCATAAGGAGCAAAAAACAAGGGCAAGATGAGAAAATACTATCATTCTACGTGGATTTCCGCTCCAATCTTTGCATTTGAGAGGGGAGAGAAATCATTGTTCACGCAGATCCACTCCCCTCCCCTTCCCTGCACAAACCTTGATCCAAACTGTGGATATCCCTTCACATCCTTCCTCTTCAACAATGCAACATTTGAAACAAACAAAACCTTAGTCTCTCTTATCTTTTGCTCTTACTCTCTTAGTTGAGAAACTTAGAGAAATTACTAGAAGGTTAGTCTAACCTCCTTCCTAACACTTATTCTCCTTTCGTTGCTCATGGATTCCTCATGCTAATGATCTTCACTTTTTTCACTACCATTCAAATTCATCTCCACTTCATTTCAACTCAAGAATTGATATTTTTCTTTACATTTTTATTATTATAATAATTAATAATATCAATATTAATAAAATTAATTAATAATATTAACAATAATAATAATAGTAATAATATTGATAATATTAATAATATAAATCATTTTAATAATATTAATAATATTAATATTAATAAAAATATATGTAATATTAATAATATTAACAATTATAAATAATAAATAATAATTACATAAATAATAATTGTAAATAATAATCCTAAATGATAGTAAAAAGATAAAAATGATAATAAAAAACTAAAATAAAAAGTATGCAGAATTACCTACAGATTCATCCACGAACTAGAATTACTGGGTATTACCTACTGACTCGAGTTGGTAGATATTACTACAAACAATAATTGATGGATATTATTACCTATGGACAGAGGTGGGTGGATATTACTTACAAAATAGAGTTGGTGAGTATTACTAAAGGAGTTGGATATTACCTACGTGGATGGATATTACATACATACTAGAGTTGGATATTACCTAAGTGGATGGATATTACATATATACTAAAGTTAGTAGATATTACCTACAAACTGAAATTGATGGATATTCAAATTATTAATATTATAATATTAATAAAATATTATTACTATTAATAATTTAATATTATTATTAATAATATTAACAATATTATTATAATATTAATAATATGAATAATAATATTGATAATGTTAATATTATTAATACTTTTAACAACTATAATTATATTAACAACTATAATTATATTAGTAATATTAATAATATTAGTAATATTAATAATATTAGTAATTGTTAGAATATATGGCCTTAAACAAGAGGGGGGTGAATTGTTTAAGAAAGATTTTCGTAAACTTCTAAGCTTAGAATGAAAATATTTCAAGAAAACCTTGATTCAGAATTCAGTTTTTCCAAAACATAAAGCAAAAGCACAATATTGGAAAAACAATCGGTTGTTTTATCGAAACAATCAGTTGTTTATACTAGTTATCAATTGACAAAACTGAATTTAAAGAGTTAGAGATGGAGAGATTGTACACAGTTGTTTATACTGGTTCACTCCAAACCCAGAGCTACATCCAGTCTTCTCAGAACACTGAGGAAATCCACTAAGCAATCACACCTTGATCACTTACAAAACAACCAAGAGAATGACCTTGAACACCTCAAGAAACACACTCTCCTTGGTCAACACACCAACACTAAGATTGCTGATCTT
>Ga0123341_1005746_pt1 | contig 11115 bp, 7 predicted proteins | sample Turbeapinknodule_FD_89959 | JGI IMG/M metagenome (GOLD analysis project Ga0123341, IMG submission 89959) | Root nodule microbial communities of legume samples collected from Mexico - Turtle bean Mexico pink nodule | ecosystem: Host-associated > Plants > Roots > Nodule | place: Mexico: Nepantla... | reverse complement strand
TTTCTTTTCCTTGTTCTTTAATTCCGCACCTTCTAGCATCATTTTCACCTTATAATTGTCTTTTCCTTTTGCCTTTGTGAAATGAACCTTCACATCTACTTAACCACTTGGTTAAGTTAATGTTCAATGGGGATTTTCCTAAGGTTTTCACTCTTAAATTCCTAAAATCTCAATCTAAGTAAAGTGTCACACCTTAAAATGAAAAATCCTAAAATCAACTCACATTAAGAACACACAACACTTTTGAACAACACCACAATTTCTAGAACCACTTTCTAAAACTGTTTTAGACACAATTCCAATATTCAAAGAAAGAAATAGAATACACTTGGGCTTTACAAAGTAGTAAAATAATTGAATAGAAAATCCAGATCGTACTTCACACACAAGCAATTATCCAAAAGCTCTTGATATTCTCATGAAAACGTTTTTGATAAAACTCTCATATTGGTTTTCAAATGATCACAAAGCAGCTTTTATATAAACTTAATAAAGTGGTTAAAACAGTTAGATCATTAATTTAAAAGCAGTTTGAAATTCATTACATAATTTTGTTTAAAAAACAGTTGATTGTTTTAAAATAAACTAATTGAATTCTTTTTCTATTAAAGATTTCTCATAAAACAACCAGTTCTTTTCTCGAAATAACTGATTGTTTTTGCCCCACAAAAAAGACAAAAGAAAACAAAGCTTTTTCAAATTCTTTGAAAAAAACTAAGAGCAATTCAATCGGTTGTCATGAAAAATTGACTAGATGAAAAACTTGTTGTAGTCACCAAACTTTGAACAAAAGCTTTTTCAACTGATTGAAAACACGAAACAACTGATTAAAATTAACAAAAAATTTAGAAAAAAATTCTTCTAAAAGAGATTAAGAATCACATGAACTTGGATCAATACTAGATCTGAATTTACAACTCAAAATCTAATAAATAACACACACAACAACAACAGATTCTTCAAGTCTTCAAATCAGATTTAGAAGCAGCAAAACACTTTCTTTAACAATCTCCCCTTATTTGATAAAGGGAAATCCCTTGTGTTGTTGATTTTGAATTGATGAGTTCCTGAAAAACATAAAGATATACCACACAATGCAAGTATAGTAGGAAAGCTCATACAGATTTTATAAACTCATATAAAGCACCACATTTATGCAAGTGTGACGGTGTGTGATCTGTGTGACTAATTAGGTTTAAGTAACTTCCCTATGATTTAATTTGGGATTAATTGACCCAATTATACCCTAAGTAGGTTTTAGAAACCCTAACCCTAGTTATTTTGAGTAAAATTACAAGCCAAAATCTATACTATTTGAACAAAATTATTTTGCAAGGAATTTAAATCCTATTCTAATTTTTACAACTAGGTCATGGCTTTTAAAAAATGTATAAGAGTATGTCTCGGCTTGGAGTAGCTGAGTCTCACTCTTTTTGTATTCTTCTAGCCATTGCCCTAGTGATTGGTCCTTCGCTAGGGGCTCTATCATCATAGACGAGGTCTACAAAATAACTCAATGGGAAAAGAGTCACATTCAACATATTAGACAAAGTCTATAGACCATATATTTGAAACATTGTTGAACAAGGTGCTTTAATGTCTTCAAATCCAAGTGAAATGCAAGAAGATCTTTGTTGTTGGTTGTGTGTGTGTCTAGAGTAGTTGAATTTGTTAATCCACTCTAATTGATGATCCAAGGTTGTTTGATTTTAATCCCTTTAAAAAAGATGTGTTTCCAAAGGAAAGTGAAAAATCAACCTGTTGAAATTTCAATTCAACTGGTTGTTTTATACTTAGTGTTTTTTGAAAAGGATTGGAAAAAGCTTGACTTTGTTGTCAAACAAATTCAATTGGTTGTTTCGTGTTTTCAATAGATTGTTTTTCTGAAAACCTTAACAAAATTATGTTAAGTGGCTTTAATTTGTTTTAAATTATTTAAATTGTTTTGGCTATTGCATTAAATGCTTTGACCAACTGATTGGAGTTTATATAAGTTGTTTTACGCTCCTGGTCTCAATTAATTCAAGAGAAATCATTCAAATCAGTTCTTCCAAGATTGCTAAAAGCTTTGGATCTTTTCTAAGAGTGGAATACGATTGTGATGTATCAATTGTTCTTTTATCTGTGATTGTACCCAGGTATACTCCATTCCTTCTTTCTTGACTACTGTAATTCTTTGAGAATTGTTGTTGTGCAGTTTCAGAGGTTGTTCTGAAAACTGTGGTGTATTTACTTTTAGGTGGTGTGTGTTCTTGAAGGGTTCAAGATCACCACTTTGGTGTGTTGTGTGTAATCAAGGATTTTGATTAATTAGTGAATTCTCAGTTGTTGCTGATGACTGGATGTAGCTCTTGGTAAAGAGTAAACCAGTATAAACTCTCTGTGTTAAAACTGCTTTTGCTTTGTTTTTAACACTACTGATATAAACAACCGATTGCTGAAAACACATTAAAAACAATTTTGAAATTAGATTAACTGATTTTTAATTGATTGATTCCTCATTGTCCTTCAATCTACCTTCAATATTTGCGAAAATATTTCATAAAAAAATCACCCCCTCTTGTTTAAGACCTATAATTTTAACAAACATAAAAGCATCAGATGCATGCAAGAAATCATGAGCCTTATACACACTAGACGATGACCAAATGAACGCGACAGACGAAGATCATGCCCTGGATGAACAAGTATCAAAGAAGTTTCCATACTTATTCCTATAAATTTTACATACACTATTAAATAGTTCTAAACATGTTTTGATTGTGCTAACTTATACAAATCATATTGGATTAAAATGCAGTGTTTAAACCTTAGAATGTTTTCTAATGATTTTCAACAAATATATCTTGTGACTATTTTGTCCAATTTACTAAAAACATTATGAGCTTCATTGATATATCTTTTTATATGCTATTTTCGTGAAAACACAATTATACCATATTAAGATTTAAATTTGTCTTAAAAAAGGTTTTTCGAAATATACGCTGTTAAATATATTTAAGAGAAAATGTGCAAGATTTATTCCAAAACTTGAATATATTGATTATGTGTTTTGAATTAATACCTAAGAATGGAAAGTATTGATAATTCACTTGATATTCTAAGATATTAAGAAATATTTATTCAGTGATATATTTGCTCTTAGAATTTGAATATATTAAATGACTAGTAATCGCAAAGGTTTTCTAATATGTTTTTAGGAACCATCAAGACGAATAGGAGAACAATGACAAGTTTCCTTATCAGGCGTCCAACAAGCAAAATGAAGTTATTGCAGAGCGAGATTTGTTGAATTCAATTAAAGACATTGAAGTTGCTGTAAGTAACAAGTGAAAGAGAAAAATCAAAAGAGATTAAGTTGAGGAAAGAACAAGCGAGAATGAGCATTAAAGACGCAAGCCAAAGCTTTCATTGTTCAGCATTTGATATGTTAAAGAGTCAGTACAATGTTCGAGAATAGCATATTAAATAAGATATTTGAAGAAAAAGTACATGACTAAAAGAATGGAGTAATTCACACTACGAAGAACGTGATTCAAGGAGCATAAGAAAAATCAGATAAATGTTCCAAGATGAGAAAGAAATTGAGAATATCTATGATGCAACAAAAAAAAAAACAAATGTTTCAAACTCTCAACCTAAAATTCTCTATAATGGCTTCCAACACCATTACCATTGCAACAATTAAGGGAAAAACATCCAAAGATGCTACCTTGCTAGTAGAACATCATCGTGCCTTACTAGAACTAGATGAAAGAGGGCTTCAAGTAAGTATTGACTTGGAGAGATGCGGTATTTTAGGTTTCTTTCTAGAACCTCAAACTATTCATCCAGAACTTGTGAGGATGTTCTTGAGAAAAGCCATGCTCAATGCAAACAACTTTATCAACTCTAAGGTTCTTGAGAAAGAAGTTATTGTAAACCAGGTCAACATCTCTGAGGCTATTCAATGTCATAGACTACCTATTTGCTTTCAGAATTAATGGGAATCAATGTATTCTAAAATCGATACCATAGAGCAAAAACTTTATGAAAATAAAGTTACAAATTATCGGTTTGGTAAGAAAACAATTTCCAATGAGCTTTGTACTAATGCAAAGATTTGTCAAAAAATCTACAACAATGTTTGGTTCAAAGAATCACATCACCGAGTATGGAAGACATGTTGTTTATCACCTCATGGTTGGTGTATCCTTCAACCTTCCTTATTTAATTTATTTGAACCTGCTTAGCTTGCTGAAAAGGTAGGAAAGGGAATGAACAACATTCCTTACAAAACTCTGATTAATCGTTTGATATGCCATCAGGGAATTTATGAGCAGTTCTTAATGCTAGACGATAATGTTTGAAACAAAATCATTTCCAAGGTTGGATGCATAGTGAATCAACCTATTTTCTGTGTCATATATCTGAAAGATGTGTCTGGGACTACCTTTAAAGCTAAGACAAGCTCTCGAAATCCCAATTTCTTATTGGCATACATATTGGATAATCTATAACCAATACCTATTGGTAATTTTGAAAGTCTTAAACTAGTTGAAGAGAAACTGAAAATGCTTTGTGGAGAGAAGTTATCAGAAGAAATGAAAGATTCCTCAGACGTATTGATGGAGAACCATCCAAGCCACCATAAGCAAGAATAAAAGACCGACGAACTATCTGTATAAATACTAGAATAAACATGTATAATAACTATATTTTGTTTTTTTTTCAATAGTATTTTATAGATGAAACAAAGAAACTCTAGAAACCTTAACTTGTCACACAAGTGAGGGTCCCTAGAGCACATAAAATAGAGCACACGCGACCTCCTTGAGCCACCACAACTCACCTTAGTTAAGTCCACTTAACTAGGCTTATGGAAGCTTAAGGAGAAACCTACCCTCAACTATAAATACCCTAAATCAAACTCATGTATTCAGATTTGCATATGAAGAGTTAAAAAATTGAAACCTCATCCTCTCCTAAATCTCCTTTTCTAGTGATCCTAATTGGCCTAGTGAACCTAAGGAAAGTTGGCCAAACCTCTTTCCATTCATTGTACCTTCAATTCCATCGAATCCTCTCACTTTCTCTCAACTTTGGCACACCTTCTTCAACTCATTTTCACTGCCACTCCAATCATTTCATCAACCACAAGCATGTACTACATTAAGTGGATCAGAGCACATGAAAGATCCCACGATCAAGCTAAGTCTTTTTTCACAAAAAACAATTATGTCAAGTTGTGTTCCTCACAGTTCTTGCTTGTTTCTTTATTGTTCTTCCATCAATCTTTGTTTCCACTATTTATATTCCTTGTTCATCACTTGCAATCTATTTTTCACCATTTAAAATCAAATTTCTACCATTTGTTTTCTATCAAACACTCATTAAACACTTTGGCTTGTTTCTAGTGCATAACCTCCTTGGTTGTTTATGGTTCTACTTTGTTGCTTTGTTTGTATATCTTTCTTCTTTTCAATCGGTGCAATTGTCATTTTAGTTCTTGTTACACCATTTAATCTCTTTGTTTTCAAGTCTAATTGGTTTAAATAATCTTTTGATCGGTGCATTTTGCTTCTTTAGTTTGCTTATTGTTTTTGCAACAAACCTTGTCCAAACAACATATGTTCTTCAATTTTTCCTTTAATCATGCTTTATTCTTTGTTGTTTACCTGCATTTTAATATGTGTGCATTAAATCTTGTTTAGTGTTTCATCTCTTTGCATGTTTATTTTCACATTCATTTCTTTCTTAATTTTTCTTAATTCGATCAAGTATTGTTGTTGCATGCTACATGTTTGTTAGTTTGTTTTCATGCACACCTAGTGTTTGTTTAAAGTCCTTTTGAGTTTTCTGAGTTTTTGCTTTAGTGCTTTTCGTTGTTTACCTATTCTTGAGTCTTGTAACTTGCTACTAGTTCATTAGTGAGTTTCTTTAATCAATTTTCACTTGTTGTCTTGAAGTTTTGTTCCTTTGTTCATTACTTCTTTAGGTTTCTATTTCAATTTCCAGAATTGTGTGATTTTCATTTAGTTTTCAAAATTTATTATGATCTTGTTCTGCATCCAAACTTTGTGAAATGTTTTTCTGTATGAACCTTAACATGTCTATAACATCTAGTAAAAAAGGCATATCCTAATATCAACTACAAAAAAAATTAAAAATCACAAAGGCCCAGACGTTTTTGCTATATCAAACTTTGTTCAATGCACTTGTAGCTCTCGATTTTCATTTTTCTGTACCTGTTTTCCTTAGTGATTTAGCTTGAACATTTTACCATATGTCTTTTCATATGTTACCTATATCCAGTTAAAATTTTAGCTTCAAATTCTCTATATAAAATTACCATCCATTTTACACTCTACTCCAAGAGTGTTAAACCTAGCTTGCCTAATTGCTTCAAATTTCTTGTGCTTTTCTCAAACTTGTCGCATTTATTTCTCTCTGAAAACAGAACCAAATAGCCTCAAATTTGTTGCCCTATTGTTTCTTATTGAGTGCAAAATACACCATAAAAATTTCATATTCAAAAGCTTGGTGGAAAAATTCATATAAATTCTGGAACTGTCTGTGCCAATCCCTTATAGAATTTTTGCTTTGTAATCTTTTCCTGAGCATTTGTACTTCCTTTTCTTGTTTGCTTTAATTTTTTATTGTCTTTTCTTGACATTTTGTTCTTTTTTAACACATTATTCTTTTGAGTTTAGCTTTCCAATTTTTTTAGTTTTTCTTGCTTTGTTCTTTGGCTTCCATTGTTACACATTTTTTATGAGTTGGTGGTGCTTGAAGTGGTACATCAATAACTGTTTTGGCTCAATAATTTTTGGGTTATTCTTTTGTCTTCAAGACTCTCTATCAAGAGGAGAAAGAGGGCTCAAAGAGAAGCAAATTCGGACTACTTCACTTCAAGAAGCAATTCAAACACTCTTAGTGCTTTCACCAAACACCTTATTCTCAAACTTTGTAACTTTTTTAGTATCACACACTTTTGTGTATTTTCATTCTTTCTTGTGTAATTACCTTTAATTTTTTAGTTGTTTGGGAAAATGCTCCAATGGAAATCCCAATAAACTTTTGTAATATTTTTACGTGCATTAGAGTGATAGTGTATCAGTGAGCTCTCAGTGTTCATTGCACTATCACAATAGAACTCGTTAAGCATTACATTCGCATTTATTCTTTTGCTGTCTTTTTTTTTTTCCTTTCTTATTTTGCTTGCTTTTACCTCCCTGTGATACTTTAGGGATTTTCTTTTTCTTGTGATTAGATAACCTTTCTTTGGTTTTAAGATTATTCACATACATACATATCTTTTCCCGTTTTCCAAAATTGTTTTGAAGTTTTCTTTTGGAAACTTTTATGACATATCTTTGAGGTTAGCTTTGGCAGGGAAAGCCTTGTTATGACTCACCTCGCTTTCCTGGGAGTGAACTTGAAAATTTATCACTTTTTCTTCCTTTACTAAATTCACCCACAAAATTGTTTTAAACAAATTATTTTACTTTGAAAATTTTAGGACTCACTCTAGTTGACTTATTTTTCAAACAAATGTGGAAATTTTCTTTACAATCAACCATGAGTGGATCATTTCATGAGTCTAGATTTCATGGCAATATACGTGATCAAACTCAAATAGATATTCGTTTACAACTAGACCAACATGATAAAAATATTTTTGAGATAAAAGAAATGCTTATAAAATATAACAAAACTCAGGAAAGTAAAACATATAGGTCTAGGAGTAAATATGAAGAAAGTTCACATAGAACTAGGAGCATACAAGGGGAAGGTACAAACATTGAACCTTATAAGAAATCATATTCTCCATGTAAAGAGGTTTTCTATAACTCATATATTGTGGATCAATATTCTAGCTCAACCTACCCTAGGAAGGATTACAAAATGGAGGGTTATTCATCCAAACCACATAATAGGAGAAGACTTCTCAAAAGGTATCTTTTGTTGAATCTATTATTGTAAACCTAGTTTTCAAAATTTAAAGAAATTTATTACAATAGGTTAGAAATTTCTAGATGGAGAAAAAGATTATATTCACAAAGAGAGAGAATTTAGAGAAAAAATAGAATCTCTTCAAAGGACACCAATATTTCCATCCCTAGAAAATCAAAAGGAGGTACCTCATATTATGCATACACCAATAATAGAACCTCCTCCAAATTTATGAAATAAAAAACAAGCAATAGTGCTATCTTATGAAGAGTTGATTAATATTGAGCTGAAAGGAGAATAGCCTAACACTAAAATTATTCATATTATTTCCAATGACTTTTTCCTTTATTCAAATATTTTGTTTAAAAATGTTAATCAACTTAATACGACATAGAGAAAATGATTTTCGTAATACTTGTCATATTTTTCAAAGGTTTTCTCTTATGGATAGTTATCTACTTATACCTTTGTTTATTCAAATGCTGAATACAACATAAATAACCTTGTATCATCTTATAAACATCTTTGGCTTCAAAATGATTTATTGTGAATCACCAAATGAAAGTCAAGTATTCTTTTGAATATTATGATATATATTCCTCTGAACACCCCTGTGAATATTTGCTTGTAATACAACAAAAAGATAAACAGTTTCAGCAAATTCATAAGGTATTGTTCCTGCTAGGGAGATGGGACATAGAGAACTATTGAAGTCTTCGTCTTCCTCCTTCGGTCAGGCAGGTTGTTAAGTGCTTGGCTGATATTGATGGAGAAGTGCCTTCATTGTTTGTAGAATTGTTGGTGATTGGCGGAAGCTTCATGGGTTGAAAACGAAACTAGGTTCTCCTAGGAGCTATGGTGACCTTGAAGGTGCATGAAAGGTAGGGATTGAGAGTGGTGAGGCCAACTCTCTTTGGTAAGGGGGATTTGTGAAGATCAATAGCCTAACCTAAGGTTTTTGGGCAAGAAGTGAAATTGGCACAATTTGGCAGCAATTCACTAAGTATATTAATCTTGTAAAACTAAGAGCCAAGACACTCCTTAAATAGCATTGGAGGCCAGTTTACACAAGGTGAAATGAGAGGGAAATTCAAAGCTATGCACGAGTGAATTGGCGCCTAAAATTCAGCACATGGGAAGTAAGTTATAAAATCTAGCATGTGTAAATAGATCTAGAACTTACGCTCCACCTTGGGCTAGCTTGGGTCGGTCCTAAGTTTAATTAGAGTTTAGGTTAGCATTTTAGGTACCAATTTGCATTTTTAACAAAATTACAAAAGAAGTATTCTATGCTACTTTTGACAAGAAATTAAAAGCTATTCTACACTAGGAACTATGGCATCTTTGAGGATGCATAGATAGGTCTCTCTGGCATCAGTGGCAGTGTTCCAATCCTCTTCAAGCTTCCTAGCCATGGCCCTAGTAATTGGCCCGATATGACATGGTGGTGGGCTCTCAGTTGTAGTGGTGCTTAGGCCTCTTCCATCAGGGATTCTTCTTGTCTTCGTGTATCCTCTTTGGCTCTCGGTCTCGGGTGAACGCCGAATGGGGGGGGTACCTGCAGAAGGCACTCCGACGCTCAAGTCAGTAAAGCGGGTGATCAACACTCGGGTAGGTGCACAGTAATAAATGACGTACCTTTCTCCTTGGAATGTGTGCTACTTATATTATTTTAATGGGCTTACCTTATTAGGCGTAATTAGTGGAATGGATCACACTTATGGATGTATTACCTAATCCTTAATGACAGATTAGCTTCACTGACCTTGGTTTGAGCGTTAATGGATTTATATGTCGGTCGGTCGGGTCGTCCGTGGTGGTTTCCCTGGTCTCGGCTAGGTTTGCCTGGTATCAGTCAGGGATACCGAATCTCGGTCTCGCCCATACCAGTACACTTGCCCTCCAGGCTCGAGGACGGCTATGTCCGATGAGTCTTTGATAATGTGTGTCGATCGGTCTCCCTGGATGTGTGGGTGTCTCGTTTCCCGAGGAGTGATGTGACCTCGGGCGGCATGACGTGACCTGCATTAATGAGGGTTTTTTCGGAAAGGAAGCGTTGTGGACCGTTGGATCCAGAAGATCTAACGGTTGAGATTAATTCGATGTTTCGAATTCTAAGGTCCCTGGGCCTTATAAATAGCGGTCTCAACAGTGCCGAGACGCTGCACTTTTCCTTTGTGAGTTGTCTGATAGCCGAGCATTCTCTTGCCCATAGCTCTGAGAACCGAGTGATATCTCGCCCTCTTCCTTAGACTCAATCTCGTCTTTTTCACAAGGTTAGTTATGTCGACCTTGTCTCGGCCTACATCCTCTTCTTCTGGTCACCCTTCCTCTCCTCTCGGTCGCTCATCTCTTCCCTTGGACATTCTTCTTCCTCTTCTTCTTCATCTACCACCGACTCTTTGTCGGTCGGGGTGGCCGAGGCACCACCCTAGGTAGAGGTGGTTAGGGGGGACGATCTGGCCAATGCGATTGACTGATTAGACTCTCCCCCGACGGCCATTCGTCTTGTGGATCGTAGCTGGGTGGACCCTAAGGTGGTTGAGATCTCGTCCACCTATAAGACCGAGGTGTTGTTAGAGTTAAACAGTGTCTAAGTTCAAGAGGGGAGGGGTGAATTGAGCTTATCAAATATTCGCAAAAGAAGCTTGTTTACAGTGTAACAGAGGTGAAAAGAACAGATTGATTTTGAATGAAACAGATTGTTTTTACAAATGACTTTAGCAGAACTAGAACACGATCAACAGGATTTAAATCAATCAACAGTAATACCAGAGACAAATTGTTTAACTTTCACAGTTTATAAAGTTGCAGTTTGTAGCACAGAATTAATGAATTTTACTTAACACAAGGCATCTAGGGTAATATACAAATGTCACAGTTCAGTCAAGAAAAACAGTTCACCCTTTTGCCATATTATAGATTCACACAGCAGCTTGATTTATGTTTAGAAGATTGATTAACAAGTTAGAACGACAGATTCATTCAGGTCCAGAATTAACAGATTTAGATTCAAAAGAACATATTCCTTTCTTGACAGATTATGTGAGAACTCTGAATTAAGTGCAGGGATGAGAAGAGAAACACAAGAGAATTTTTATACTGGTTCACTCATCAAGAGCTACGTCCAGTTCACCTTACTCCAAGGTGGAATTCACTAAAAACAGATACAATCAATTA
>Ga0123341_1005743_pt1 | contig 11118 bp, 4 predicted proteins | sample Turbeapinknodule_FD_89959 | JGI IMG/M metagenome (GOLD analysis project Ga0123341, IMG submission 89959) | Root nodule microbial communities of legume samples collected from Mexico - Turtle bean Mexico pink nodule | ecosystem: Host-associated > Plants > Roots > Nodule | place: Mexico: Nepantla... | reverse complement strand
TATAATAAAATTATTTAATAAGTAGAAATCCTATTACTTTAAGAATAAATGTAAATGAGTTGGAAGTCAAGTTTAATAATATATTTAAATTGATATGAATTAAATTACAATAGAGCTATATTAGAGACCCTTATTGATGGAAATCTATATTAATGTTGCATTAAATTTGGCTTTTCAAACAGTGTTTGATGATGCACTTCAACGCTTAAATAACACATTTCTTTAATAATAAAATGTTATATTTAAATAATAATATATTTAATTATAAAATAATAAAGATGTTAAAATCTCATTATTCTTAAAAGAAAGAAGGTAACTTAACATAACTATGGAGGTAACCATGTTGAAACATTCTTGGGTCTTCTTTCACAAAAGAGTTCAATTTTATTTTCATAAGAACAATTTGAATGCAGAATTACTCGTAGTCACCATGATCAAACAGGTGGAGTGCAAGAATACTATGAAAAGATATTTTGTTGATCACCCTTTTTTGCCAACAATGCAGCTCCATATGCAGCTTCTGTTTGATTTGCACGACTCACGGGCAAACCAAGCACCCTCTCACGAATCTTTATCCACTTTTCATTTCTGGCTCCTCCACCAGCAGTGAAAACTTCCTCTACCTGGGTTGCTCCTAGCTCCTTTAGCAACTCATATGCCTTTGCCTAAAATACCATTCAAGAGTCTCTCACATTTGGCTCTAGTGGATGCGTGAAGATCCACTTGTTTCAACAAAAATATGAAACAAAGACAGTGTCTCAACTGAGTCAGAAGATTTTCAGTTTTACCTCTATACGCGCAATGGATTCTAAAATCCCATGCAAGTACTCAACATCATTTTCAGGACGTGGATGAATCCTGCCCAAAAATTCAAACTTGGTTATGGAAATGAAAAAGTCTTTTAGACTTGTTCAGATGAAGTTTTCAATGAATGCTTCAAAGAAGAAAATACGAAAGTTGACATAGATTGTACTTTTTGCTATAAGTTAAGATTGATTTGTGGTGAAGTTAAAAATAGCCTTTTGAATGGTACAGTTAGCAGAACCAAATTTGGCTTTGTCACAAAGCCCAAAATGAACTAGCCTTTTAAGAACTAGCTAATGCTGATTCTTTCTTTATATTGAACTTCAGACATCGTTTCTCCTTTCTAAAAATTGGCACAATCACCCAAAACTTTACCTTCTGTTGATAACTTGTTTAACGAATTTTCTGTTTTTGGTTAGCACTTGTTTTGTTTAAGAGACTTTTTGGGAGAATATTATAAACAGGATTCCAAACAAGCTAAAAATGAGATGTGAACTCAAAAAAATGAGTATTCCAATGGTAAAGCAGATGGGATTCAGTACCTTGGAGCCAAATTTGGATCTGCTACTGGGAATCTTTCACCTGCTTTGGGCAGAGGATAGTAATCCAGAAGAGAAGGTTGTGAGGGATTGATCTGTTCACTCAGTTTCTCTAATTGGTCATCGGTGAAAAGCTGTCTAAGAATGGCTCCACCAGTGTTTGAAGTACCACCAACTAGCCATTTATCATCAAGACGATGGCTGTACACCCCAAACCGAGAATCCTCAATTCTTGTGTTGCTGAGTAGTTTAATAGCTAGTGTTGAACCCAATGAAGTTACCTAATCAAGGACAGTATGAGAAACGAAGTTATAAAAAGAGACACAGTTGCATTGATAAGGAACATGATCTGCAAGTGTCAGATATGGTTTAGCAGAAACACTTCTTTTGCAAAATCATAATTGACTAAGTATTAGCACAGAAAAATTCCATTCTTGAAGCTAATAAGCTTCAACATTATTCTTAGATGCTAAACCGAATACAAAATCATGAAAAATACGAAGTTTCCAATTTAATTAGCAATCCATAAATGCAGCTTCCTATAAAACTGAAGTTGTATTTTGAGATAAAGAATAAGCAAAGTAAAAAATAAGTTAAAAAGAAGATTACAGCTTTCCCAGGTTGAGTAGCACGAGCTGCAAGAAATGCAGCAATACTGTCGGTGGTTCCGGTGCATACAACACAACTCTTTTGAAAACCTGAAAGGATGTGGATCATACATGATTTTGAACTTTATAGCAGTAAGATTTTAATCAGGATGTTTAAGGAGACTCTGATGTATATCACTACACCAAATAGCACAAACACATACAAAAACAATGATGTGCTACTTGGATACCAAATTTATTAGAAGCCAAATTGGAAGCATTGTTTCAAATCTCAAGAAGGCACTAGTCTGAAGAGAAAACAACACCCAGATAAGGTTGTACATAACGAATTGGAAGGACAAAAAAACCTTATTAATTGCGTCCTAGTAACGAACAAGTGCCTTGAGTGTACTCAAGAAGTATTCAATACACTCTACTAAAGGTTCAAACTAATTAAAAAGGCAACAATTTTTATGTTGCCTATCAGATATGCTTTATTTTTTCAATAAATAATCAATAATCTATATCCCCCCAACCAACGTCCCTAAAGTTAGAATTGCCAAATTAATAATAAGTTTTTAGCCATACAAGTGTAATTTAGTTTTATAAAAGGTATTAAGCACTGGACTTTAAACTTAACCTTATAAAACCGGTTCATAAAATAATATTTGCACTCACTTATATACTATGCAATATCCCTATCTCGTGAGACTATATATTTATGGGTTCTCTAACACACATGTCACAAAGACCCTCCAATCTGTACTTTTGTTAGGGGATATAATCTAAACAACTTTGATAACATATTAAGAAGTGAACTTTAAGTACAATTCAACCTTATAAAACTGATTTATAAATTTAACACTTACTTATATACAATAAAATGTTGTTATTTCTAATCGATTTAAGATCTACAACAGAATTCACAAAAGGACTCCTTAGATACAGATTATGCAATCAATGTATAAAGAAAACATACCATATTTATTTCCAATTTCCTCCTTTAGACGAGCAATCGGAGTTCCAGGAGCAAGAACTGAAGGTAAAAGATGATAATATGGTTGAGAGATTAACCATGAAGGATAGGAGTCCATTTCAGGATCATAGCCAACCTGCAAAACATAGAAAATGGTCAAAATTGCAACATAGACATAAATCTCCTAGCTGTGAAAAACACAATGGTGATAGACTTATTAAATGATGCCTTGAGAGCATTATTATAATCTGTAACTCCAAGCTTTCCATGAAGAAGCCACAAAAGCCAATCTGCTTGGTGCAACAAGAGAGCTGGTTTTTTATCCGAACCAACATGATTCCACCAAGAGACAAGTTTACACAGAGTGGACGACCCAGTGCAAACCGTATGGTTTGGAGGAGCAAAAGACTTCACCATTGGTAATGCATCAGAACAACTCTCATTGTAAAGAAAAGGTCTCCACAACGGTTCCCCTGTGTAACTGCAACACCAGATTCCACAGAATTCAGATACACAATCTTTAATAAAATTCAAATTAACACAAAGGAATCAAATAAAATAAAAAAGTGCAGGTCAATACTCATGCACCTATCAACAATGATAGTAGTGGCAGAAGTCCCATCAATGGAAATAGACACAACATGTTTGCGAATGTCAATTGGGACATCTTCAAGCAGAGAAAACAGTGTCTCCTTCCATGAACGTACCCAATCATGTGACTCACCATTCTTTCTAGACAAGACAAACAGAAATCTCAGCCTACCATAGCAGTACTAGTAGTAGAAATTAATAATTGCACAAACCTTCATTTCAGTGGCAATTTCATATTATTTGTTACTGAAAATCTCCATGTTAAACACAGAATGAATTCAATTCATCATCTGCTAGAAAATTGAAACGGGAAATATAATAATACCATGTACAAGGGATACTCTCTCTTTGCCTCAGCTTGAACTGCCCCATCTTTGTCGATTATGGCAAACCTGGCACCAGATGTGCCAAAATCAAACCCCAGATAGAGTCTTGCTACTTCTGCATTCTGATTTTTCTGGTTACCAAGGGACATTGACACTGCTCTTTGTTTTCTTACCTTATTACATAACCCATTCCCTGTGAGAATAGGTTCAAAGTATGATTACACTATAATGAATATGAGGGAATTGAAGAAATAGCAGTTGATAATTGCTATGTTCAAGAAAGATCATATACCACGTTTTTGCCTTTGGATTGATGGCAAAGATGCAAAAACGGAACTTGCTTGATGGGTTATTGAAATTGTGCCAACCATGTTGAACTCTTCTTAGCATCTTCTGCCATTATCCAGGGATAAGGTGCTGAGGAACAAAACATGGTGGCAATTGGCAAAGCCACTCCACATAAAATTAATTAATTAAAAGACAGTAATAAACCTCATAGTGTGTTTTTTTATTGGTTAAAAATTACCAAAAACTATAAATTAATTTAGTCAAATAAAAAAATGTTATTGTTAATTTCATAATTTCCCAAAAAGTTGATAAAGTTAAAATATTATTATAAAAAGCAAAATTTAAATATGGTATCATATTATAGAGATGTTGATCGTGTTGCCTCAAATTTAATTACAAAAAATAACACCAACAACTGTTATAATAAATTTTGTCCATAAAACTGTGGTGATACTATCATGTTCTTAAAATAAAAGTAGCAAATAATGTTCCTAAAATTTGTCCTTAATAATTAGCATTGCTGCGATTTCTTGATGTAAAAAGTTGCAAAAGAATGTAAATTGTGTTTATAGGTCTTTTCTTACTATAACTCCATAATTTTTTTCGACACTTCCTAGTTTTTAAAATATCAAAATTATATTGTATTTTATTATTATTTTGAAAATATATTTTTAATTCTATAATTCAAATTATGTTTTTTAAAAACATATATTTTTGGACAGAATATATTTTTTTTCTTAAAAATAAATTATAAATTCTATAATCTAAAATATGTTTCTATAATGAAACATTATGACCGTAGAATCTGAATTTTTTTGGAAAATATCTCCAAATTTTATAATTTTGAATATATTTTTAAAGATTAAATGATATTTTGTCTAATTTATGGGGTGTTAGAAGAAATTAAGGGAGTGCAGAAAGAAAATGTAAAATTGTTATCATGGTTGAAGGCCCATTGGGTAGCTTAAATGTCTTGCAATTGCTTTGTTTTTTGTGTGTTGGTTTTGAAGTAAGAAAAAATATATTGAAAACTTTAATGGGCCGGACGGCTCTTTTTTTCTATAATGATTCCAAGGACCCATACAATAAAACTTTGCCATAAAGTAGAGGAATAGAAGCAAATTTTATACCGAGGAAAGAACAATTTTAAGGATATTTCTTCATGCACCTCTATATTTTTTGAAATATCATAATTATTTTTGATAATTTTGGTTGATTCTAGAATAAAAATTCCGTAAGCAAAAGGTGTTTGTAGAATAAGAATTCTAAGCAAAGTGTGTTTTCAGAATAGGAAATCCAGAAGACAAAAAACTATTCTGGAATATCCTTTCTGAAACACATTTTTGTAATTTTCAAAATGGTAAATCTGGAATTCATAAAATTTATTCCCAAAAAATATGTTCTATAAATATTTCGGAAAAACTTTTTGAAAGTCATTTTTAAAAGGGGTAAAATGGTCTTTTCGAAAAATAATGGGGTGCAGAAAGCCATATGTGGGGGTGCAAGAGAAACACCCTAATCTTAAACGCTCTTGGTACACCAATACCCAATTTAACATTCCATGCGTGAAAAGAATAGAAAAGGAATATTGAAAGAAGTATGTTGTGTTAACTGAAGGCATTTATCGTATTTACACAATTATGTATAGATCGCATGTTTAAAGCTATTTAGTTTAGTATTAGTAGTAATACCTAAAATAAGCACACTCTTATTCTAGCAATAGAAATTTCAGGTGAAATTGCACAGTGGCCACAAAAGTACTACCACTACTATAATGTACTAGGATAGGGCAGGGAATTGTAATAAAAACTGAAGAAACCATGACCTCTTGTTCCGTGACAAATAAAACCAATATTGCCACAAAACATGAAAACTGAATTGGAAATTCGAATCATGAAACATTACTATCCTAGTTCAGCATGATGTCCCACTTACACGTGAATCTTCGTTTCAGTTTAAGCAACTTATTTGTTTAAATATCTTAAAATTTAAGTTCATTTACATATTATATTGTTCTCACTTTAAGTTCGAAAGATAACGTTAGGATCAATCATTGCATTTAAGATATTGTCCACTTTAAAGATTGGTGTTCCGTTTTTATCTTTAAAAAACATTTCGATGAGTTGAGATATGAGGAAATATTTAAATTGTCATTGATCTCGATTCCTAAACAATATGAGACTATATTAACATTATCCGAACATATATTTTTTAGCCTACTAACATAGTATTATTATTTTGTAGTAATGAATGTGAAGTGAATGTGATACAAGTAACTAGCTTCTGGTCACCGTCAGAGGCACAGCCAAAATAAGGACCACAAACAATAAAAAAGGTTACCCTTATCATCGTGCATGTGCCATAAAGCTAACAACATCCACTCAAGGTGGAGTGAAGTGCCCCAAAGAGAAAATCAATTTCTTAGCCTTGTATTCTTTGCCTGTACTCTTTCACACCCAGAATATATACATAGAGACAGAGACACCAATCATAAAAAGGTTTGCCCGTATATATTTTACTTTAAATATTTACAATCAAATATAACATGTTTCCAAAGTTAAAGGTTATAAATCTATTTAGAAGTGTACTTTAAACCTAACTCAATCTTATAAACTCGATTTAAGATTGAATTAGACTTAAATTTTACTTCTTAATATGGTATCAGAGTTATTTAGAGAGTCTTTGTTCGACTTATCAGGTTACCCGCCATCAAACCATTATCAACTTTTCCATAATATATAGTTTCACACACGAGTTGATAATCTTGACATAAGGAGAATGAGTTGAAAATCTCACGTCAACTAGAGATTAGGATATTACAAATGAGTACAAATCTTACTTTATAAGTCATGTTGATTTAAACTTAAAAGTTTACTTTTTAATAAAATCGGTTAAAAATAAGATAAATATTTATAATATATAAATGTAAATTTCACAGAGTGATTTTATAAAGTTGAATAAAATTAAAAGTTCAATTTTAACATGATTTATAGAATTTGTTAGACATCAACTATCTCCATAAACTTCTATTGTTTTTTTACCTTTTTGTTTATCATCTCTAATTGAATATTTTCATTAAGGCTACATGCATGGTGGTTGTTGGTTAGTTGAAACAAATCCATCTTTTCTAGCTTTTCATTATGACCCCAAATTTCTATCATACGTTTTTTTTTTCTTTTGTTCTTCTGATTTTTAGGTTTGCTAATGGTCTTGCAAATTGGAAACAAAACTAAAATATTTTGTTAGGAACGGTATCAACATCTAGTGACACCTTTTATATTAAAAATTAAATTTGATATAATTAAGAAAAAATATAATGAAAAAATATTTAATACTTTTAATACTTCAGCTTCTCACATCTCATTAACGAACTAGGTTACCACCGTAGACAATGAATGAAAAAATATTTAATATTTTTAATATGTTGGTCACTTGCAGCAATTTCCCTTTTCACTAACCTAATTTATATCATTGTTTTTAGATATAGTTATTGATATTTAAAGTATTATATTTGATATCATGAGTAGATCTTTTTTAAGCTTAAATTCCACACAATTAAGGTAGTGTGTTACTTTCACGTAATTATCTTTCAAAACGCAGTGTGTGTGAATATAGTATATTCTTTAATTGTGCACCTAGATAGAACTAATATATAATTTAGAGTGCTCTATTTCCGATATTTATAGTTTTCAAAGTAGAAACCTTTACTACAACAAAAATTGAATGAAAGGACTAAATATTTTCTCAATTAAAAGATTTTTTTTTTTTTTTTTGGAAAAGGTCATTTTTTTCTTGTTTTCTTGGTGAATCCACCTAACCTTCTATATTGCACAAAACTTGATATCTGATGGTAAAAACGAGATTAAAATATGTATCTTTTCTCTTATAATGAATCATTGATTATGAATTTATATTAGGATAGGTCGCAAAATTAATTTTGTTGTTAAAGTAAATTTTACATACAATCCTTTTATCTTTTGTTTTGGGTCAAATCCGATACTCTACCATACCCACCCTACTATTTATTAAGAAAAATAATAATTATCAAATTATAAATAATTATTGCATAATATTATATGCAATTAATTTAATAATTATACAATCTCATGAGTAGTGGATCTACATAATTAGGTAGTAACTTTGAAATAAAGTCTTCATTACATTTGTATTTTTTTTTTTTTACATTGAGTGATGTAAATATAAAAAATAAAAAATAAAGACATATTCAATTTTTTTACCATATTCTTATATAATTTTCCTATACTATTAATAGAAATACTCCGTCAATCAGTAGACCAAATGGAGTAAAAAACATGAGTTTAATTTTTCGGTTTATCAGTGAACATAACAAATATTATCCACATAAATAGATTGACTTTAAAACAAGTAAGATTAATTATAATTGATATAAAACAAGCTCGTAGTACGACATTTGGTTAGTTTTAAACATTAAAATTAAGAAATGTACAATGTTAAAAAAATGACAAGGTGAAGTGATTAGTTAAATTGTTATTTTTTTATTCGAATACAATATATATTTAACCCTAAATAGATAATAGTAACTCGAAGTAAGAGAATAAAGCGTAGGGGAAAGGAAAAAATCTAAACATATTTTAGATTTGAAGCATCCAATGGTAGCTCTTGGGTCTAAATGTACACATAAAAAAAAAAAAAGTGATTCTGTTGAAATCACATGCAAGGGAAAGTTTTTAATTCACGAGAGTGTTAGATAAAGTGGTTGAATTTGATTTTATTAATATACAGCATTAATTAATTGGTTCATCGATACCTGTGATGCGTGTTGCCAAAATTGTTCAACCAGAAGCTCAAGCATTAACGCGTGCAACCACGACGGCGATAGCGGTGCCGTGAATTCAACAACAATAACAAAAATAGAAAATCTTATATATAAAAAAAATGATATTATTCTTTAACTATATTTATAATTTATTTTTAATAAGATAAGCTACAAATTATCAAGGTAACACTCTAGAAAAACACCTACAATTCTATAATTATGCATGTAAATTTTCTCTTAAAAATATATGTTTTAGGAGGAAAAGAACAATAAATAAAAAAGATAAATGTAAAAAGCAAAAGGTAAACAAAACAGAATTGCTTGAAATTTAAGGTATCATGGTTGCATGGTCACATGGTACCAAACCCAAATGTTATATTTTTTTATTTTTGATAAATAATGTATTGGTATGGATCGATCGGTCACGGTCATTACTCAGTATTCCTGATCGAGTTGATCGTCATCTTCATGGATGACCTGATCGATTGACATATTTAACCATTAACGTTCAAATCAATGTCAGTGAAACTAAACTACCATTAAGAATTAGGTAATACAATCATAAATATAATTCATTCCACTAATCAGTCCCAATAAGGCAAGTCTATTAAAATAATATAAATAACACACATTCTAAGAATAAAATTACGTCATTATTACTGTACACACTCGAGTCTCTAATACTCTCTTTATTGACTTGAGTGTCTTCTGCTAATACCTCTCTCATTTGGCATTCACCCGAAATTGAAGAGCAACGCGAAGACCAAAATAATTACAGTAAAGCTTTAACAACCTAAGAAAAAAAGAATACGAAATCTTCGATAGTTGTACATGTCCATCTCCTTAGGAGAATAAATAATAAAAAAATATATTATATTTTATTCAACTTATTTTAGTATTATTGTTTATTATTCAAATTGTGCCTGTTCCTAAAAAGTTAAACATGTGCATGTAACTGTATATAAAGTTTTGGCCAAATTTTTAATCGAGTTTTTTTTCCTAATACTTCCTATCTGTGCAGTTAAATTTGATAATTTTCTCAAAATATATGTGCATAATGGACTCAAAGCCAACTTTATTTTTTAAACTTTTAACATGCTATTTAAATATAATAAAAAATCTCTATCATTCTAATTGTGACCATAGCTTTTAAAAACTTTATTTTCTCTTAATGGAAGGCTATAATTTTGGAGTTTACAAATTTATTATATATAGTCTCGTAAAAGTGATTAAAAGGCTTATTTGAGAATGATTAATTTTAGTAGTAGATACAAAAGCCAATTATAATTTTTACCTAACAAAAGAGAATAATAACATAATCAAAACAAAGGAAGGAAAATGACGTAATAACATAGGCAACTATATAGAATGGGCAAACTTTAATCCATTGATTTGATTTTTTCAATGTACATTTATTTCAAATGTAATTTCATGTGTTTATCCACGTAGACCCAATCATCACTCACTTAACGACATTAAAATAAATATAAAAAAAATCAAATTAAATCATTTCAAAGAAATTTGAAATTATATTGAATAAAATAAAAACTAACGGACCAAATTAAATTATATTAAACAATTTATATAAAAGACTACTCCGTCACACCCAATTTAAAACCCCAATATAATATGTTTGAGTTTTGTGTCTAACCACTCACTTTTTTTAAAACCTCAAGATGATATATTTGTGGATATTTTTTTCTAACTAGTCGTGCATTTGTTTTATGTTCACCACATTATGTATTAGATCATAGATTTTGTTGAGGGAAAAATGTCAACAGGATTCAACACTAATCAACTACAAACATATTAAATAATATAACTGAGACACCAAAACATCACCTTTAATTCAAAACCACAAAACAATAAATTTATAAACATTATCTTTTATTGTTATCTTAATCATTCTAGTTAAAGTAAAACACAAACTCAAAATCATATCAATTTGGTCAATTTTTTTTAGGTTTTTCAACATATGTTTTGATGTTGTTATTTACAAAATGACATGGACAACATTTTAATGGTGGTTTTTAATTGGGTTGGTTGATTTCGATTTGCACATAAGATTATGACAAATGGCAAACAAACCTTTTAAAAAAATGCCGAGAGGTGAATATTGAAAATGTTTGTCAAGCATAAATAATTTTGTTTGAATAAAAATTAGATAAAATTTATTTTCTTGTACAACCAATTTGTTTAATAATAAAAT
>Ga0123341_1005742_pt1 | contig 11119 bp, 7 predicted proteins | sample Turbeapinknodule_FD_89959 | JGI IMG/M metagenome (GOLD analysis project Ga0123341, IMG submission 89959) | Root nodule microbial communities of legume samples collected from Mexico - Turtle bean Mexico pink nodule | ecosystem: Host-associated > Plants > Roots > Nodule | place: Mexico: Nepantla... | reverse complement strand
CTCTGCAACTGCGACAAAACCACAACTTGTAACATTCCTCACAGATCTTAATCCTCAGTTTAGGAAGTCAACTGGATAAAATAATATCACATCCCGTTTTTAAGTGTCTCTGCAACTGCGACACAACCACAACTTGTAACATTCCTCACAGATCTTATTATCAAGAATCCACAGTTTAGGAAGTCAACTGGATAAAATAATATCACATCCGACAGATGCACAGGCACTAGTAATCCACCATTTTAATGAAATGAGAAAACAGAACAACCATATTCTTTTCTAACAGCACATCATCATCAAGACAACGTGAGAGCAAACTTGAGTATCTAAAATAAAATTACACTCATAACATCTGTCAATTAAGTTAACAGTGCCTTTTTGGTTCTGGAGAGAAACAATGCACCGCACGCACATATGACACAACAACAACCTGGTGGAAATTTACAGGACGTCACATCAGTCAAAGAACCGAAACGAAATTATCCAAATTCCAAATTATTGGAATTGTTCATAGTATATTTAATTTCTTTACCTCACCAGTAGAGTTTAAGTTTTCAAAAACACATTCATGCGCGGAAATCTCGGTCACAATATGGAAACAGACAATTATGTCACCGTGGCGAAATGCGGAACTAAAATGAGAGACGAAATTATAAAGAAAGGTTCAACATCTTAACACCATCGCGGAATTCAAGATCGTGAATCTGTTCTATTCTAAGCAGCGTGTACAAACGGAATCGTGAGGTGTAATTCATAAATCGAGGCCTCTGTCAAACGAAAATTTCTAAAAGCGCTTAAAGATGCAGAAACATTGTCAAGATTGCATAAAGATATGAAAGAAAATTATGAAATGGAGGCATCAGAGATCAGGAGAAGAGATTAAGAAAACCCTCGCGAGAGGGAACGATTCGGAAGATGAGTACCTGGAACCGGAATTCTCCAAGAAACGGTTAGGGAAGCGTCGTTTTGTTGAAACAGTGGAAAGGAAGGAAATCGGAGTAGTGTTCCGATCTTCGCGCTCACGCCCTCTAAAATCCGATTATAAAAAAGGCTGGCAGAGGTGACGTGTGCCGGTACTGCAACACCTAACCTACACAAGATTGGTTTCCTCTCACTTGTTCACATAAGTTCATCAAAATGAAAAGAGAAATACTGCGTTATGTGGGCTCATGAGCCTAGTTGCGTTATTTCTTTCTGCACCCCGTAGTTTACATGTGCACTGGGATGGTTAAAAGACTAAAATCCCTTCTTGTTACACCCTCTTCTTTATGTGTTATATCTGACCCGGCTTGCATAGGCCCAAAAAATGCGGGTTGATCTATTTTGTATAGGTTCAAAAATGCGAGTTGAGTTGGTCTATCTTAAACAAGGAATACGAGTTTATTTTTTTTACTAGTCCGCTCTGCATAAGAGCTATTCCATGGATATGCGGGTCTTCTTAAGGAATTTTTAAAAAGCCAAAATATTAAAAATTCATTAATTATAAAATAAAATTTTCTACTGAAAAATTAAAATTTTATCCATGTTTCAATTCATTCAATTAAGATGAAAATATAAATTCAAGTATGAGGATTGTTAGAAGATTTGATTAAAAATAATTAAACTTTTGTTTTGCATCTATTTTCTGTAAATGTATCATAGTATCTTATCAAAGTTTTGTTACAAAATATTTGAATGAATGACTAATTTGTTAAAGAGTATCTTATTGAAATCTCTTCTTTATATTATTTTTATTAACAAATTTTAAATATAAAAATTTGTTTAAAACTAGATTCACTCTCACTCTTAATCCTCCTAGCGGGAATACTGACGCGATGTGTATCCGCATTTTTTTTCTAATGCATATCTATATTTTATTATTATGTATCCAATATTTTATTGTTATTATGTATCCAATATTTTAAAATATATAACTTTTGTCCTCTATTATGTAACAAATATTATAATCATATTTAAGTTTTTTTTTAAAGTTATTTGAGATAAAATTGTAATTAATTGATAATGTAAAATTACAATATACATGAAAATTAACATCATATTTTAAAATATATAACTTTTGACCTTTATTTTGTTGAATCTATAATTTTGGTATTCTCATTTTAAAATAAATACATTTGGTGTTTCTGTTATGAAAATTCAAAATGTAGTTGAATTTTTTGTTAGAAAACTAGAAAGACTGATTATCCGACTTGTAATTTTTCTCGCACAATGTGATAGTCTATCTCAATGTGTTTTGTGCGTCCCTGAAATATTGGGTTTGCTGCTATATGTAATGCCGCTTGATTATCACAGAAAAGTTGAGCTGACAAGTTACATGACACCTTTAAATCCTGCAACAAATATCGCAACCAACCGATCTCCAAACAAGTATTAGCCATCGCGCGGTATTCTGCTTCCGCTGATGATGTTTGTCTATTTTTTTTTTTGAGTTCCATGAGATAATAGAAGTATTGGTTATTAGTTCAGATTTTATTATTATTAATTCTGATTTTATTATACTTGAACTATTGTACCGTTATTATTGCGTTAAATGTCAATTTACAGGACTATTAGTATTCATATTTTTTAGCTTTCAGTAATTGTACTTTTATTATATATATTATTGAAGTAAATCAAAATAAAAAAATCAGTTCAACAGTTTTGCATTCAATTAGTTTCTACAACCTTTTGCTTTGTGTTATTTTCTTCAATTAGTTACTACAAATGGTATAAAGCTAGTTTGTTATCATGAACTCTATCCAATTATCAGTCCCTATCCTTAATGGAAAAAATTACAATAGGTGGTGCTTGCATATGAGAGTTTTGTTTGATTATCATAATTAGGCCTTCGTTTGTAAAATTGGGCCTTCGTTTGGACCATTCATAAGTGATAAGCACGGTTAAGGCATAACTGGGCCTTTGTTTGGACCCTAAAGCAGACTCATAGCAGTCATAGCTCATCTAGAGCAGTATAAATAGCAGAAGAGGCACAACACCCAAGGTAACTATTCACTCTCTACTCCTCTGATACTTAGTTCTCGGACTGACTTGATCATCAGTGTGTCTTCGCAGGGACCTCCTGTCGTGTCCAGATCAGAGATCTAGCCGAAAGAAGCCTAACCAAAAGACCAGGAAGACAAAAAGATTGCAACAAGAGGAAGTGTTATGGGGGGTTCTAGTCTTATAGGAATATGGAAACTTTTCATTAACACCACAAATAATAAAAAAACACACTTCACAACTCCTTATAATAATATTTTAAACAAAAAATAAAATAAAAGTAATTAAAAATTAGTTTATTAGAATGTTAAGGTATGTTTTTATTGTTGATGGTACCATCCTCACATATGGTCATTCTTAGCTGACAATAACAGGGACTTCATTACTATGCAGACATAATTTGGACCATTTTTAATGGCATTGGTAGTTACTGTGTTACGAATTAATGTTATAAACTGTGTTGCGTAATGTATTAAGTATTTAGTTTGTAATGTGACATTGAACTCATAAAATACTATCTTAGTCCCAAATTATTTTCAATTTATTTTAACATAGATCCAAAATAGTAATAAATATATGCTTTTTATACTTTTTTTTATTAAAATAGTTTCTTTCTTGCCTTAGATTTATTTCAACCGTCCATTAATTATTAAGATAATGTGAGAGGAAAAATTAAAAAAAATTGTAAAATAAAAGCATCAATAATTTATGAGGTAACTTAATTAACCCTTGCGGAGTTGATACATATGTTTAACATGAATGAGATTGGACTGTTGTCCTTGTCTAGTTTTAAAGTGTTCAGCAACATTAACGTGAAATTGTGTGTCTGGTTCAACACTAAAAAACAATAAGCAGTTTTAAAGGTGGAAATTTTCCTTTATATTTTGTCTCTTTTGTGAGAATGGGAAGGAGAAATTAAGGAGATAAAGTAGGTAGCATAGGGAGAGAGAGAAAGAGGAAGAAATAGAAGAATCCAGCATTGATGAGGTAGGAAGAGGATTGAAGAGTGGAGGAGAGTCAGTGAGGGCGAGGGGAAGGCGCGGTTGCGTTGAGGTGTGGCGGGTGGACGGAGGTGGGTGAGGGGCACTGGTAACATTTGGTGAAGAAACCGAATGTGTCAATCTGGTGTACGAAGTTAACCATACTCGCCCATCCACCGAATCCAAACCCTACCACTACAACCCACACCACCACAAATACGTTGATCGTGTACGCACCTGCCCATCTTCCCACCAACTTCGGAGGTTGCTCCACCGCATTCTGCATTGCATTCAATCAGTAATAAAATGAAATGAAGCAGTTGTAAATTGCAATGAAAATGCAGAGACGGTGGTACCTGTCGAGCAGCGGGTGATTTGAAGGTGAAGATGTGAGCGAGGGCGGGAATGATGTAAACGGTGAAGCTGACAAGAAGAGATCCAACGGTGGAGTTGATGGGCCCAAAGAAGGGGAAGACTATGGCGAGAAACCATATGGGGATGACCACTGGTAATCTGGCAAGAGCACGCTTGCAGAGGCTCCTACACTCGTGTATCCCTATTGCTTTCTCCCACACCAAATACAGTGGCGTGCATGCAAACCCAAATGTTATGAACTGCAGTTACTATTGATCGTTAATTGTGAGCTATGAATTAGATGGAGTGGTTAGTTACTTATTACTTGCCTGGTGGATGAGCATTAAAATGACAGCCATGTCACGGAAGGGTGACCTTGGAAGGAGAGAAAAAGCGTTGGAGTGATCAAGAAGCATGTCTCCAAATGCCCAGTATACTGCTGCTGCCGATGGAAGCGTCAGTGTCAGTACATACAAGCTAGCCAGTAAGTATATGGACTTGAATTTCTTAGGCTTCCACATCGCATGCATTATCTCCCTGTCCCATGTCACCACAAAACATCATCATTTCACCAATTTACTCCACCAACTTTCTTCTACAACTACTATCTTTTAAATATACTTCCGTGAAATACAAAATACAGTTCAAATAAACCACATTTTCTACAATTTAAAGTTAAATAGTAATAGTAATCACAGGTGTTAAAGTAATTAGCCATCAACGTGGGAGTTTATATACAAACAAAATACAAAAAAAGTGAAGAGAACAATAAAAGTGGAAATTTTTGGCTTAATGTTTCATTCAGCTGTGGCAGCTGTGCTACAATTGTGAAAGTTACAAGAAGGAAAGCTGGAACACTCCTGTCCTCATGATAAAAAAGCTTTAAAGCTGATCCTTTAAAGAAAGAACCTTGGCTTTCTACAACCAAAAAAGAGCTCAAGGATTCCCCAGAAAAAAGGGGCCTTCTTTTGCACGCATGCGTAGCAGCATTATTTTCTTTTTCCAAAAAAAAGTAATATATAATATCTGACAAAAAAGTCCGCAGCAGAATTTTGATTTTCTAACCGAACATGAAAAGTTACGATTCTTGTCTAAAAGTTAAAAAGAAAAAATCAATGGGAAAAGGACTTAAGATGGTCATGGGCTACATTTTGACAACTCGTGTATGAAAAGTCAAGTTTGAGTATAAAGAAAATGACATTTAGCTTCACTTCACCAATGGATGCACCCTTCCTCGTTATTTTGTCATCCAATTTAGCATTCATAAGCATTAAGAACAGTTAAGTACTAAAAAATAAGTTGGAAGATAAATTTATTCAAGAATTATCCCATTAGCAGCAACATTTACGTATAACGAAGCCAAAATCGAAGGAGGAGAAAAGAAACAGTTGTCAAAACGTAAAAGATACAATTCATAGGAATGGTATATGAGATAAGATATATCAGTCTTACACAGTAACGGCATGTCCCCCGAATGTGTAGAGAATGTTTGTGGCCCCCGTAAAATATAGAACCAATTTAGTCGGACCTGAATGCTTAACCCCCTCCACCTACACAATCATAGTAACATAACATCGCATGTTATTATAGCAACCACCAACAAATATAATATTCATAAAGCATATATAGTGGGAATAATATAGTAGTTATTTATTTGCAAATTTGAAACTATTACCTGGCCGTGGAGGAGAGAGGCAACAGTGAGGTACCAAGCAGTGTAAGTGGTCATGATGAGGCCAAGAGAGGACCAGATTCTGTAGTTGTGGAAGGAAGGGATAAATACAGTGGTGGCACAGCATGCTCCAAAGATATAAGTCCAAGTCCTCTTATCCAAATTATCATTTATGTAATATATGTTGCTGCAAAAAAAGTTAACCATGTTACTAGCCCAAATAAGTTGCGGAACACGAGTTTTATTCATCTGAATAATAGTAAAAATCAGCTAATGATTTTTGCATTGGAGTTAGATGATACCTTGCACAGGCTATGAGTTGGATAACAGACCCAAAAAGAAGAAATGTGCAGTTGAAGGCCAAACCAACGTTTCTCCAGTGCTTCCCGAGGAGCCCATCAAGAACCTCAAACCACTGAAATACTTACGTTGTGTTAAACAGACACATTAAAGTTACAAAGACCAAAGGGGAAGGAAAATTCAGATTTGAAAGTGGGAGAGTTGGACCTGGATGACATGGTTCCTGAAATTAAATTTTTCTCTCTCTTTTCTGGTTCTGTATTCAACGTAGAGTGTGCTAATGAGGTAAGCAGTCCAGCAGCCCAGCAAGCCGTAGAAGAGTTGAAAAAGGGTGCCAGAAAGCATTCCCAGCTGGGAAAATGAGTAAGGCAGCGTAAGCAGAACTTGAGCCACCTGACATAAACATATAAAAGTGTAAATATCGAATCTACATGCATGGAATGGAGAATAAGCCCTTTTTTGGATGCAGAAATATATCTTGAGAAGAAAGAATTAATATGTTTTGGAAACCAACCTGGTTGGAAGCACAGCTAAACCAAGCATCATAAACAGAACCACCATGCCATAAGAAGCTTAATAACTTGGATTTTATATCCCTAGGCTTCCCTTCACTTTCCATTTCTTCGTAGTTCCCAACTATTACAGTTTCAACCTCTTTCTCCGATGCCATTTTTTTTGTTCTCTCTGAGATATCACGATAACTTGGCTTTTTGTTACCACACTTGAGGTTGGTACTTGTTTATTTTCTCTAGATGGGTTTGAGTACTGTGAACTGGGTTGAGATTGAATTGAATGGGAGAGGAGTTTAGAAGAGGTAGTGTATATATATATTGATATGGAGTGAAAAATTGTACTGATATAGGCATCACAGAAAAGGTTCCGTAAAGCTGTCAACGGTTCTCTAAGACTGTAGACACCCTTTTTGTGCTGCAAAGATTTAGAATAATAATCTTTTAACCTATTCTTTTTAATATAATATTCGGTATTCTTTTATATGATTAAAGTGAGACATTAAATAATAATAGTACAACTGACATCTTTCTATCCATCATTTTATAATTGTTCGAATTAAATATTATTTATTAATTATTACTATAAATAAAATCATGAAATAAAAGCTAATTTTATTTTTAAAAAAATTAGTTGTTATAGTGAGTAAATTAGAATCTACAAAATTTTTGGTTTCTAAATTAGTTTCTATTATTGTTAAATGGTCTCAAAATGGGTGTCTAATTAGTAATTATTTAATTAGACATCAATTTAGAAATCAAAAATTTTTTAGTCTCTAAAATGTTTTCTAATCTAATCATTATAACAACTAATTATTTTTTTTATCTAAAAATTAATTTCTATTTTATGATTTTCTTATAGTGTACTTTTTATATAATTGTCCTATTTGTTTGGATGAGTTGGTTGATTTAAGTTACTTGAAATAAATTTAAAATAAAGTTTAATATTTCATTAAAATTTGAAAACAATGTGAAATCTTTACAACTGAAACATCAATATTTTTTGAACTAGGGAGTGTATTTTTAAGAAGAATTTTGTCGATCAGTAAATTTAAAAGAAAACATTTTTTTATAACACGTTATTCTCAATTAAAACTGTACATGCGATGATGGAGAATAATTGTTTTATAAGGCAAATACTTGATGAAGAAAATTGGTGGACCAATTCAAATTGCCCCACAAATTAGTTTGACCGACTAAAAAAATCATCATTTTTAGATAAATTAGTTTTACTCTAAAAAAATATTATGTTTCTCATTTGATCAATATGAGATTATTTTCCTTTCAAAAATTTAAAATTACTGTAAACTGTTCAACCATTCTTATCAATAAATTTAATTTACTTTTTAAAAAAATTGCATTGAATTTTAATTTACAATTTAGTAGTTCACATCTCAAGTATTTTCTTTAACTTGCATTGCTTCTTGTTTTTCTCTTCTGTCTTATTTCCTATATCTCTTATTTCATTTAACTTTACATTCTATAATTTAATTGCACATTTTATAGTTTTATTTCAAATTATTTTCACGTTAGTTGTTTTTTCTTTTAATTCAATGCACTTGATCGTCCTTATTTTACATTTAAAATTTTGTATGTCCCGACACTTATGTTTTTTTTTTATATTTCTTTAATCTTAAAATATAATTTATTGTTTATTTTAATCCAAAATTGTCATACTTATATCATTCAGATTCTCTTCTTTTGTTACCGAAAGAACACAACGTCCCACATTTTCTATGTTCTTTTCTGCTTGCAGCTAATATCAAATACAGTCAGACAAAATAAATAGACAAAGGTATAAAGCCACCCTTTACTTCAGTTTTGTCATATATTTATTCAGCATTTCCAAACCTTTCATTAAAGCGATCAAAAAGCTTAAAAAACATTATTTCTCATTATTGGGTAAAAAAAAATCTCTTCTTTTTCTCCCATGCTTTTTCTTTCATTAATTATAGGTTGAAATTTTAAGACATTGGCCAGCTGGAAAAGTTTACCAACCTTCGAATTTCTTTGTAATTTGAATAAGCAGGTTATAGAAGTCGTTGATTATTGTGCTTCCCCTCATGATGATAAACAATAATGACTTTTTTATTTATTTATTTATTTATTTTTCAATCAAGAAAACATTATGAGCAGTGATGCTACAGATCCTGTCATCACAGGAAAATTAAAGGGAGGTATGACCTAAAAGCTTAATTACTAGGAATAGAATACAGATCTCACTTAGCAGTTGCAATTCCAACAATTATATATGTAGTCATTAATTTATCACAGTACTTTATTATTTCATTACTTTCTTTGCAGGCAAATGTTGAGGAAACCCTTTGTTTTGATGCAGTAAAAAAATACCAAGGAAGTTATTAGATGTTCATATTCCAATGCTTAGTAATACTTTGTAGGGTCTGGGACGAGAAACATTCTCTGGTACATGTGTCTCCTTAACCACCTCCAATTTGTTGCAAATCTTACTCTTAGTTCAATTTTATTTCTAGCATAATAAGCACCTTGTCTCTCATTGATTAATGTCATCTCTTAATGACATTATCAGTGTTCTGATACATACAAATAACTTTGTTGTTGATCGATTAATGTTTTACCGTTTTTTGTTGTCAGGCCAAGTGGTGGTTAACGTGGGTGTCTGCATAATTAGTTATTCAGTCTGTTCTGCACGTTTTGAAGCAATTTCGAAGCAAAATGATGGTTAATGTAAATTCCTTGTCGTGATTCAATTATGAGTGTTTCCCAGCTGATTTCCGAGAATAGATCTGCAATGCATTCATGTTTGCGTCAGAACCAAAACAAAAATTAAGACCAGATGGGTCAAGTGGCGAATTGCAACGTTAATACTAGTTGCTTCTCGATATATGATGTAAATATTTCTCCAAATGTTCAATGAAGACAAGTTTTAATTGGTTCTTTTGTCATCAAGAAAGAAGATTCGTGTGTATTGATTGCAAATTAATGCAGAAATTCATGTTGTAATAGATGCTATTTGAAATAAAACACAAATGATACTTTAACCTCAAAGAACAACTCCTATTTGACTATTTTAATAAAAAAATATAATAAAGCATATGTTTGTAATTAAATATTATAAAAATTTTATAAGAATAATAATAATAATAATTGTAATATAGGTGTAAAAAAGGGGAAGGATGTGAAAATATAATCATAAAAAAATAAATTGTTTTCCTTAATTAGTATTTGGTGTGGTAATAAGGTTGGTATCAAACACTAATGGATTTAATTCAATATAATTGTGTTCTAAATTGTTTTTTAGTATAAAAAATATAATTTAAATATTGAATTAGTTTTTATTTTATTTTTTACATTTTTTATATATTCTAAGTTTTTTAAAAACTAAAAAAGATAAAACTTATATTAAATATTTTTAATAGTTAATTTTCTTTGAATACTTATAACTTGTTATTTAACATTTTCTCCTTATTTATTGACACATTGATCTAAAATTTCCAAAAACTTCTCTTCTGGTTTGAGATTGAATTTGTAAAATTCTAATTTCACTTCCTCAAAGTTTTATGGATCACAATCTTTTTATAATTCAAACTTCTTACTTACTTGTAACTCTAATGATGTCTTTATCTTCTACTTCAACATACTCTATATTTCCTAATTTAACTTGTAACTCTATAGTATATTTATTTTCTCTTATTATATATGGTTGTTACAACGGCAAGCTAAATATAACACGTTTTTACTTTAGCAAATAAATTATATTGATTGTTAAAGTGACAATAGTTTTGACTATATTTATATTTTTTTGTCATTGTAACATTGATTCACTTTTATTTCAACAAATTTTTTTTCGTGATTTTCTTATGTTTGATTGCAAATCATTTGTTTGATATTCCATTCTTTCCTTTTTTTTTTGTTATAGTAATTTGTTCCTTTTCTAAATGAGTTTCTTACTCTTTCTCTTCCAAATTCGATAGATTTTTCAATATAATATAATGACTTTATTTATAAGATCTAAGTGGCTCCATTAATCTAAAATCACATATGCACTAGCACAAAAATAAAAAAAGAGCGCTCCTTATTTAATGCGGCTCAGCACTTAAACGCATTCGTAAAAAAACGCGGTGGCATTTTTGAAATTAATTTGATTTACAAATGCGGTTATTACTTTTAGTCGCATTTGTAAATTGAAGCGTTTGATTTACAAATGCGGTTATTCAAATACTCTCAACAGTTTCGTAGTTTCTTTCTCTTTGCGCTCATCTCTCTTCTTCGTTTTCTCTCGTTTTCGAACTCATTGCTGCACTCGAAGGTATTTCGTTTCCATTGCAACTGCATTGAACTTCATT
>Ga0123341_1005738_pt1 | contig 11121 bp, 7 predicted proteins | sample Turbeapinknodule_FD_89959 | JGI IMG/M metagenome (GOLD analysis project Ga0123341, IMG submission 89959) | Root nodule microbial communities of legume samples collected from Mexico - Turtle bean Mexico pink nodule | ecosystem: Host-associated > Plants > Roots > Nodule | place: Mexico: Nepantla... | reverse complement strand
GATCTCTTTATTAAAATTATAATTATGTTATTTAATTTATGTTTAATTATGCACTAGTTTTCTTTATTACTTTATATCTTTATTATCTTATTTTTCCTGCAATATATTGATCCCTATCTAATTACTAACTTAAAGTTCTCACTTTGGTTCTTATTTTATTTTACTTCATATTATTTCAAACATCATCGTTTTATAATTTGAAAAAATATATAAAAAGTAATATTATAAATAAAAAAATGTAAATATTTTTTTATTATTTTATATTTTTTTTATTTTTTTGTATGTTGTTTATAAATTATTGGTTAAGACAAATATGACATATCTTAATAATCATCACGTTATGTGATCTTTGAAAATAAATGTATGCTAGTTGGGAAAAAGTCTTAAGTTTTGTTGCAATGAGTTGAGACAATGTTAATATATAAGTGTATACGTTTGGGAAGTCACAATTAGTGGTATCAGAAGAGTTCATCCAATTAAGACCTGGGGTATGGTCTTTTCCATGTTGTTGCAATTTCTACTGATACATAGAAATACAAGTTGTTTGTTTTTACATTTTCTCTTAAATAAGTAGACTAGTAAAAATAAGTTGTAACTTAGAGACAAATTACTTTAGGAGAAATTTTGTGATTGAAACTTAAAAGTTTAAATCAAGAAAAAATTAAGGTAATTTGTTCATTCTTTCATAAAAAGATGGATTACAGACCAAACATTACCCATTAATTGTTGGAAAGAATGACAACAATCATGGAAAATATGAAAAAAAAACAAAATATTGAACTAATAGAAAATCAAGGATTCGGAAGCCTTTTGTAAGAACGATCCACACAAACTTAAAGGAGGTATCAACCCTGATGGTGCTCAATAATGAATAGAGATCAATAAAATTTTCATCGCAATGACATGTGTCTATGTAAATACTCATATATGTTGTTGTTATGCTAGTCGAAGAAGCCGAGGAATTATTTAAAATGTAATTTTTTGAGAAATATTTTGTAGAGGATCTTTGAAGGAGGAAAGAAGTCAAATTCCTTAATGTCGTCAAGGAACCATGTCTATAGGAGAATATGCAATAAATTTTGACGAGTTATCAAAATTTTGTCCTTACGAGAGAGTTGATGAGTGTTCCCATTGTTCAAAGTTCGAGAATGGATTAAGACCTGATAGTAAACATGCAATTGATTATTTAGAGATCAACTTATTCTCTACTTTTATAAGTCGTTGTAAGATTTACGAGGATGATATAAGACAATACAAAGTTAGTGGAGGCAAAGGGCTAAAGAAGGATAAAGGTAATGTAGTAAGTATTATTGGAGGAAATAATCAGACTGGAAGATCAAAGACAACTGGAAGAGTCTTCATTAAGAATGGTATTGAAGTTGTTTAATTTGAAGACCTAATCCAAAGTAAATGCATTATAAATGGTCACCTCATTAATGTACTATATGACTTAGGTGCGACTCACTCTTTCATATCATAGGACTAGGTAAAACATTTAAAGTTTCCTACCTCTTTATTACCATATGATTTAACTATGTCTACTCTTATTGGTCATCACTTCACTTGCATGCACACATTGTCATATTTGTATAGGTAATATATATATATATATATATATATATATATATATATATATATATTTTGTAAATCTTATATCTACCCTCATCTCATTTAGATATTGCTCTAGGAACGAACATATTATTTTCCAACCATGTTCTCCTAAACTGTCATGATAAGACCTTAATTTTTGAATCAAACATTGCTAAATTTTTTTACTCAAAAGAATTAAAAGAATCTGGTACCAACCACAATGAAGTTTCGAGGAAATATCTAGTATACATGATTTTAACTTCTTTAAAAGTCATGGAAATTGCAAACATTTGTAAGTTTCCCATTGTTTGTGAGTATACCAACTTTTTTTCCCAAAGATGTTCCTAAATTACTTTTAGAATGAGAGATAAAATTTACCATAGACTTGGTACTAGGATAAGGACTTATTTTTATAATCCCCTATGGGATGTCACCTCTAGAGTTAATAGAGTTGAAAAAATAAATAGTGGAACTATTGGAGAAATAATTCACAGACCTAGTGTTTCTCCTTAAGAAGCTCCAATGTTTTTAGTTAAGAAAAATGATGAAACTGTTAGGTTGTGTGTGTATTATCGTCAACTTAACAAAATCACCTTTAAAAATAAATACCCTCTTCCAAGGATTGATGATTTGATGGATAAAAAATGAGTTGTGCTATGGTATATTCCAAAATTAACTAAAGTTAGGTTATTATCAAATTCTGGTTAAAGAAGAAGATATTCAAACGACAACATTTAGGACAATATACGATCATTATGAGTACTTGGTAATGCTTTTGGTGTGAACACTGCTTCTGTCAGTTTTTATGGATTATATGAACCTTATTTTTTTGTATCAATTTTTGGATAAATTTATGGTAGTATAAATTGATGACCTTTTAATTTATTCCAAAAATCATGAGAAGCGTAAGAGAAATTTGAGGATCAAGTTACAAATCCTTAAAGAAAGACAATTGTATGGAAAATGGTAAAAATGTGAGTTCTGGTTAGAAAAGGTTCATTTTTAGGACATGTCATATCGTAAAGTGGCATTGAGGTTGACCCTTTAAAGGTTCAAGTGGTATTCCATTGGGAGCAACAAAAAATATCACAGATACATAATCCTAGCAAAGATCATTGGAATGTTGTGAAATGGATTTTTTGGTATCTAAGGTACTTATGATATTGGATTGGTATTTGACAGATGTAAGGTTGTGATGACTTTTTACGGCAAGTGCATCGCGTTGTCAGAAGTAGTAATGTGTTCCTAAGGACGAATATCGATCCGACAGGGAACAATTGAATAATCAAGTAAAATATTCGCTAAATATAAAACAAAACAATAAAAAATGTGTTGAAAGTGGTTGTGTTGGCAAAGATTAATAAGAAAATAGGCAAAGCATTGGTTGCTTCAAGTTGGAAAAATAGGGATTAGGTTTCATCTTTCTCACTCTTATGTATTTTGATTAGCATGGTAACATTATGTTCTTTGATTGAAATTGATGCCCGTATAAACTTCATTTATATCGATTTCTCGCATATAAAATTTTTAAGAATGCTTCTTAAATATCGATTCCTCGCATATTTATAAAAACAACTTAGAATCAAACTCAGACGTTGATAACAATTAACATTTCAAGTCTATTCCTAGCACTCAAATATGTTAAGTATTGTTGTTTAGGTCAGAGCCATAAAAATACTTTCCAGTCATATTTAAGATTCTAGATCAAGAATTAGAAACAAAACAACTATACCAATAATCAATCAAGAACAAAATATTATACTATATTTAAATATCATCTCAATACATAAGAGTTTGAGCAGATTACTCCAAATCTCAAAGGGTAGAATTAGCCACTCATGATGACTATTACACGCAAGGATGACATGAAAAGAAGATCTAGAGTGTTTCTCCTTGACGACCTCTAACGTTTCCTGCACCTCCTATTCTCCCAATTGGATTAGAAGTCTCTCAATGGTGTTTTTCTCTTAATCTGACATACTAGGGTCGATCCTCAAGCCCCCTATTTAACCTAATTTGTTAGGGTTAAGTGACTTCCTGTGTTGCGCTGATGGACTTGTTGATTAAAACATAAAATGACCCAATATTTCTAGCGTTTTCTCGCTTAAGCGAGATGTAGCTCGCTCAAGTGAGAAAGGCGTCAATTTTTTTTACGGCCATTGGAGCATTCTCGCTTGAGCGAGTTGCTCCGCTGCTGAGTTGGGCTTTTTGTACATTCCTGGGCCTTCCAGCTTTCTCCTTGTAGCCTATATTATTCCTTTTTAGCCCAATCATCTCCATTTTTCCCTAGAAACCTGAAATTAACAACAAATTTGAAAATAAAATGTTCTTATTCAAATAAAGATTATAAAATATGTAAAAAAGTATAAATTCAAAAATTAGGGATTATTTTATATGTATTTTAGTAATTAATACTCATAAGTGCCTAAATTTGAATATGAAATATTACTGAAATTAGACACTTATCAGGTTGCAACCAATAATGTTGTAGGTTTTGTTGATTTAGACTATGTTGGTGATCTTGAATAGAGAAGATCTTTCTTTGGTTATATCTTTACTCTCTGTAATGGTGCTATTAGTTGAAATATATTATTTATGACTAAAGCAAAATATATTATGACAACAAAATATGTGAAAGAGACTATTTGACTTCACAAATGAACTTTGTCTTGCACAAGATAATTTTGTTATGTTTTGTGATAATCAAAGTGTTATTCATTTAATAAAGACGAGCGAATAAATTTATGTACTTTATCCAAGATATTATTATTATTGGTAAAATTGTAGTGAAAAAGATTCACAATATATGAGAATCCAACATATATATGCTTACTAAACTTCTTCCAAATGCCAAGTTTCCAACTTTGCTTGGATCTAATTGGTCGCTAGAGTGCTTGAAAACATGGTGAGAACAACTAATTGAATTCAAATCAAGTTTAAGGTTGTTTATTGTTTCTAATTAGTTTCTGGCACTTATAAAAAAAACAATAGTTTATTTTTATAATAATTAAATTTATCAATTATCTCTTTCACTTTTATATTAAGTTTTTCTTTTTATTTATTTCTTTCTTTATATAGTGGAGGTATACTCTTCAGAAACCATTTTACTTCTCTTAATTTTTAATTAATTTCAATCTCGTGAACCACCATGGTCATAAATATTTCACCATTTGATAGCCTGCAAGAACAAAGAATGACCGATTCTCAATTTACTAGCATTTCAACATTTGAAAAAAAATGGTAAATTAAATTTAAGAAGCTTACGATTGAGCACTTCAGAATTTACAAAGAATGAATGTGAGAACTCCATTATGTACGAACATTGGCCTTAAAAGTTAAAAGTAAAATAAAAAATGTTCACCCATAATGCAAGGACGGAAAAGGACCTACCAATTTAGTTTGAACACTATATTGTAATTTTGTGTGCAGCACGTTTATATATAATACATCAACAACATATGCACATGATAAAAACATTACATTCGCATGGAATTTTCAAAACAATACCCCACAAAGAAGACTTGGTTTTAGGCCAAATTCCTTTGGTCTAACTTGAGCAAGTAAGAGTTTATTCATTAGAGAGATGTTTTACTAGTTGATCTATAATATATTAATATTAATTTTACAACCGATTAACCATAGTTAATTCGGATGTTATTATTTTAAGAAAATTTTTAAAACATAATTTATGCAATTCTTTTGGAGAGAATATTGCGAATTGGACTTTAAGCCTAATTCAGTCTCATAAAACTGGCTTATGGGGTGAAGTTTGCACCCACTCACACCCCGAACATGAAACAAATATTCGCTAGGATAGACTTTAAATGACTCTGATACCATATTACGAAGTGAAATTTAAGTCTAACTCAACCCTATAAAACCGACTCATAAGGTGAGATTTGCACTCACTTATAAACAATGAAATACTGTAATCTCTAAATGACGTGGTATCTGCAACTGAGAAAAAACGTGTATAGTGTTATTGTTTTTTGTTTCCGTAGGATTGATGAAGAGGACAATTATGAGTCAACAAAGTGGGTGAAATTCTTGGTATGAATATGAACATGTCTATTGGCAATGCCAAGAACCAAATTCTCATCTTTGAATCAAGTCAGCAACTTCGGCAGCTCTGTCCTAAAATGGCAGAAACAACATTTACATTTACGAAGATAGTAGGACATACGATCAATCACCATTTCCCAACACCCATGTGTGCGAGGAAGATTAATTATACCTTACCTTTTTCAACACCTCCCTAATCTTGTTTAAGGTTTTTTTATTATTAAACTAATTAATGTGATATTATTAAATAGTAATTACTTCGTCTAACATTATAAAATTAAGGGAATAAGAATTAGTCAAACTAGGCGACACAAATGGTGTGTTTGGAAGTTCAATTTGCTTGCTCGGCCAATATTTCAATCCCACAGTCTCTCTCTTGTCCCTTACAAGCCCTCTTGAACCAGAAATAAATTTTCAAATTAAAGACTCAAATTATTTGTGTTTGACCATTTTAAGAACTAAAATGGCATCTTTATAAATTTAGAGACTAAATTTATTGGTATTCTTAAATTTGGTAAAGTAGTTTGTCTCCTTTTAAGATATCTTACTCTTATCTTGTAGCATTCCACTCTAATGTGAACTCAACAATCCTTTCACACCCTCCATAGTTTTCTAATTATAAATCTCCTTTCTCCCTCCCTCTTCCTATCACTCTCTATATGCTTTTCAACCATTTCAATGATCACCATCTTCTCTACCAGTTCTACCTCCTCAAACAACAGTTTCTGACTTTTGTTTGAAATTGTGATTATGGCTGAACCAAGTCATGCAAAACCTGGTTGTTTTTCTGACTTCTTTCACCTTCTCTTTTGTGCTGAGAATGGAAATAGGTCTCTAATGCAGCCTAATTCTAACCCCATTACAAAACCATATGCATCAGAAGTAGTGCATGTTCATAATAAGGATGCAATGCTAAATGCAACTAAACCAGGAGTGGTGGCAAGGCTAATGAGGCTTGATTCACTGCCAAGTACCAACTTGGTATCAAACACAAACACCCTAGATTCAGTTCCAAGAAGTAGGTCAGTGAACTTTGTGGATTACTTGCTCAAGTTTGACACAAGCCAAGCCAACCATCACCAAGTGAAAACCTCAGCATCATTCAGAGAGGTTCCTGCACCGTTTCACCACAAAAGCAAAAACCATGACCATGTTGTGTTCTACTGGGATAGTGGGAGTGAAGATCATAAAGTTGAATCCCTTTCGAGGATTCAAGAAATGGGGTTGGAAGAATCTAGACAGAGAAGGAAGCAGGGAATCAAGAACAAGGAGATTGCTGGTGTGACAAAGGAGAGGAACCTAACAAAGAGAAAAAAAATTTCCAAGTTTGAGAACGAGCCTAGAGTGGTTCCTTTTAAGCATGGTTCAAAGGTTCGAAATCACAATGAAGCTAAAGTTTGGGCACCAGTTTCTGCATGTTCTAAGAGTTGTGGTAATAGAAGAAAAGGTGGTAGCAGTCCTAGTGGGTTAAGAACAACCCCAACATTGCCAAATAAGCAGAAGAAAGTGCCCTCTGAACCAAAACGCTCGAAAAATACAAGAAAACAACAATCAAAAAAGAAGATAGAGACTGAATGTAGCTCAGAGAATTTCAGTCCAATCTCAGTCCTAGATGACAATGACTTTTCCTTTCTTTATGGACCCGATTTTTCAGGTTTGTTTCTGAATGCCCTTGTTCTTTATCTTGTTTAGCAATGATTAAAATTAGACCTTTTCAATTTTAGTTTGCTTCATCCGTTTAAGGAGTAGACGTGGAATGGTAACTGATATGCATGGTGCTTAGTGTGTAGCAGTTGTTAATGCTGATTTCATAGTAAATATTCAAAGTTATAGTAAGCATAGGTAATTAGAGTCACCCTTGGTAACTAGAAAAAAGTGTCTGGTATTAGAATTTAAGTAACAAATCGCAGTTTAATTTTTTGTTAGGATTCAAGTTATGATATATACATTTTAATGATGTGTATACATTTATTATTGTAGATTACACAAGCCACTTAAAGCCAAAGACAAAGTGGGAATTTTCTGAACTGTTATTGGATGATAATGTTGGAGACAGAGCAAGCAAGGACAATGAATGTTCCTACTCTGACATCAACCACAAAAAAGAGTATTTATCAGAATTAACGAAGGAGCTTTGCAAGTTTACAGAAAATGATTTGAGAGAATTAGATTTCACAAGAAAAAGCATGTGTGAGGGTGAAAATTATGAGGAAATTTGTTTGGAGTTTGAGCATAAAATATTTGACATTTTACTACACCAGGTTGTCAATGAACTTGTGGAACTTTCATATTGAGAATTTTGTTACGTTAAATTTGGTTATATTCTATCCACGTGACCAACTAAACTTTAGAAAATGCTAACAGGAATAAACCAACATTTGAATGCTATTGAATAGCAAATGTCAAGACCAGAAAAAAACTATAAAAGGTTTTTGGGATTTTTTTTTCAGTGTTAAAGAAAACTCAAAACACAGAAATGAATATCAATTAGTTGATTAAGACATTGGGATTAATATTCAGGCAAATCATTCTTAGAAATCATAAAATTAGATTATTGTAACCTGCTTTTTTTCATCTACCGGATTTATTATTTTATTTAGACCCTAATCCCTCAAATAAATAATTATTTACTCTCAATTAAAAGTATTTTCAAATACAAAAAAGTAACCTCATTTGTCACTTTTTTTTACATTATAGTTATTTTCAAGTTTTGAAGATAATTTCATGTGTGAAATTAATTTTACTTTACAAATATTCTCCTAAAAGCTATTTCATTAAACACCTCTAGTTCTGATGAGTTTGAGAGGATAAACCCAGTTCGTACACTCCAAATACATTTTAGGTTCTTTTCTTTTAGTACAACTATTTCTTGTAATATTACTATGAATGCTTTTACTTCCGGCACCCCAATAACCGCTAACTGCATCTCCACAACTTTTAAAATACCCATTTTATTCTTAGCATTTTATTTTGAAATTTCTTCCTCCTTGTGACAGTTTTCTTCCCGTGCTGAAATTTCTCCATCGTGGTTCAAAGTATAACTATTATAACAAGCTTTGATGGTGGAGATGTTTGTGATTTGAAGTTAGATTGCCTTGAGTACTTTCAGAAAGGTATGAATGGGTCTCATTGGTGTTTGCTTTTGTTTTTATGGTTTTGAGGGTAATTTTCAAAAGAATTTTTTTTTAGATTTCTGTCTTCTAAAGTTTTTTTTTTTTTTTTTATAATTTCAGAAAGCATATTTTGTAGCAACTATATTAATGTTTGGAATAACTAATCCAGACATTTTTTTGGAACCAACTTCATGGAATTCGTGTTTCATGTGTTATTTTGGAAGGTGTATGTTAGAATAATTATTTTTAAGTTTTGACACACGTAATCCAAAAGGTGAATATGTATTTCAGATTTACTATTCTAGAATACATATTTTCACCATCCAGATTAAGTATTCTAGAAGCTTAAAATAATTATTTAGTTGTTTTGTTTTGTTTTTTTACACTTACATTTCATTTGAAAGAGTTATTATTTACGAGTATAGACGATGTTCATATGGAGCATGTTCTATCTTATGATGCAATAGATAATGAATGTATGTCGCAGGATTGTAGTGATGTGTTCCTAACAAATGAGATAAAAGTTATTGGTGTTATATGAAAAAGTTGTCATGCAAAATTTGTGAATGAAATATATTGTTGTACTATGTTGTTGTAGGTATTCGCTACCCAGAATGATATGTTGAAATGAGCAAGAAATGTAGCTTATAATTTTGGATTTGTTATTGTCATATTAAGGTCAAATACAACCACTACAACAAATATTACTTTAGACAACAGTGTAAAACTGTGGTCTAAAGCATTAAAATCGTGGCCTAAAGTTTAGGCAACGGTTTTTTAGCCGTGGTCTAGGTGAGCATGGTTGTTGGTAATAAGGCACGTTTTTTATAAAGACAACAAGTTTAAAACCGTTGCCTAAAATCTTGATAACAACCACAAATTTAAAAGCGTTGCTTAAAGTATTGACAAAAATAACAATACATTTTTTTAGTTTTAGAATAATTACTCATACAAAAGTTCAGGATAACAAGAATAAATATTGAATGATAATGTGTATTGAAATAGAAGTGACTCAACAAAAAATCTCACATTTTTCAATAGATGTGTTCCAACTACATAATCAAAAAATTTGTCTTTAAGTCTAATGATAACGATCATGTCTTCAAAGTTAAAACTACAAACTTAGTTAAAAAACAGAGTCTATTGTTTCTTTACTACATATCAATAAGTTCATTCTTCTTCAAGATTGTCTTCATAGTCTTCATTGCCTTCAAGCTGCAAAAATACATAAATATATACTAATTAAAATCTAATTCAAACAAAATAATTATAACTACCAAAATATAATTGTATAAATAATCAATATCATGTATTAATCAAATCCATTCAACTTTGATGTAACACTAGACAATTGCATGTATGTGTTTACAACACAAAATCAAGAGTACCACATATTCCAATCTATATCACTAAACTTATTAACATGATTGAAATTCCAATATGATTATGTATGTGTTTATATCTCCATGATCCAAGCAAAAAACAAATGAAACTTAAGGACAAAATAGTAACTTCTAAATGTACTTCTCCAACATTGCAAATCAAAGCAATTTCATGTGTAACTTGAAAACATTTCTCAAAGTCCAATAAACAATTTTCAATTATATATACCTGCTCATAATGAGGATCATGGGTGGATGCAGATGAATGTAGTCTCACTCCACTACTTTCTTTAGTTAAAACACGCATCATCATATTATTTATGTCATCCACTTCTAAATCTGGATTTTGCTGCTTTATCACAAATTTTACCATTTCCTCTAGAACTTCAATTTTCTTCGCCATGCCACTCACTTCATTTGCATGTTCATTTCTTATAGCAACAATTTCTTCCTTTTTTTTTAAATGTTGATGGTGTCATAGTCTTCCATAACATCTTACTCTCCCAGGTTTCTCTTTCCCAAATATTGATTGAAATGCTTGTTCCACAGATTCACTTGAGTTTTCAATAGAACCTTGAAGCTTAGTCTAATAAAAGAGAATGAATTTTAATTATTAAAAAGAATATATTTATATGTACTTCATAAATATTTGAAAACTTACAATGATATTATATGTTTCTTCATCCATTTCTTTTCCTCTTCGACCTTCTCGACGTTGACGAGTTGTAATAAACATTTCAGCTTGGGTAACTTTTTCTCCTACCTTTTTCTTGGCACGCTACAACAATTACATATTAAAAAACAATAAGAAAAAATTAATAGGATGTTTTTGTATTAGATTTAAAATATTGAAACATAATTAGAAGTATCTTACTAATTCAGCATGAATTCTAGCAAAATTGGTTGGTCCCATGCGATGAATGTACTTTTGTTGTGCCCTATTTGCAACATTTTGCTCACTAATTCTCTACATT
>Ga0123341_1005736_pt1 | contig 11122 bp, 4 predicted proteins | sample Turbeapinknodule_FD_89959 | JGI IMG/M metagenome (GOLD analysis project Ga0123341, IMG submission 89959) | Root nodule microbial communities of legume samples collected from Mexico - Turtle bean Mexico pink nodule | ecosystem: Host-associated > Plants > Roots > Nodule | place: Mexico: Nepantla... | reverse complement strand
ATTGAAATTTTACATGACAACATTTAAAGAAATGTTTATAAATGATTTGTTTGGTTGGTTCTTTTTGCAAGAATTAGATATGATATGCAATTTCTTTTCACTAGCTTACCCTTGCTTTTCTTGCTGTGTTTGAACTGCGATGACTGTACTACGTACACGAGCAGATGATATTACAGGTGTCAAGGGTCTGAAGAACTTTAGGGTGTTGACTTTGAAACTTATGTTGTAAATATTTGTATTTCTATATGTCCTAATCATGTATTAGGAATGTTTTGAAAAACTCTAATTTTGTTTAGAAATACGTAAAATGTTTTAAATAGTTAGATGTATTTTCGGGGTGTTACATATTTTTAGTGTTCGAAAGTCTTAATATATTAGTATCGAACATAAATTACTTGATTCCGAGAAAGAAAGAAAAAAAAGGTTTTCAGCACTACTCGGAGTTGTTTAGTGCCTCTTTTCCCCGAATGTGTAAGTAAAGAGAAACTTTACTTTACAAATTAATTTAGTAAAAATGAGTTAAATTTTAACTCTTGATTCCTATAGAGTTATGTCACATGAGCCCTTGAGACATCAATGTGGTAAGAGTGAAATAAATGAGATGAATGGTTCATGTGATGTGGGTATTCGTTGACGATGAGAAAACCAATGCATTTAGGTTCCATTGGGCCCAACAACGTTTGTGGTAATTTATATCTATATGCATTAGGAGAATAGGGACAACTCATTTACTACTTCCCATATGTGCACATGCTTAGCCTACACCTAAAATCCTTCTTTTCCTTTTTTGTTTTGAGGGAAAGAATGAATTGTGTAAATGTGGTTTTTTAACTAAAAAAATTTGATAAATAAGGTGGAAGAAATAAGTGTAAATAAAGTCAATAAGAATTTCGAATTCACAATAACCATCAATAACAAAGGATTGGCAGAGAAGTGAAAAGTGAATCAATGATCAATGTTTTTCAAGAAAAAGTCCTTGATCTTGGAGGTTTAAGTTTTGGTAAAAAGCTCGACCAAATGAAGTTGCATTAAGAACAAAGTGTAACAACAAGAGATGAAAATCATTTTTATAATGAAACACGACTTCAAAAGTCCATCAGATACTAAATTATGTAATGAAGTAGAATTCATATTGTGTGAGTAAATAAAGTAAGTTGCAGGTTGAAATATATATAATTATGAAAAGGTAGCTAGAATAGAAGAGGTAGGAAGTAAGTAAATGGAAAAAAGAAAAAGCAAAGAACATGGGAAGCAATATAGCACCGAAAAGAGAGCTTCTATTCCGACAGCATCATATCTGGTAATATTGTATAATCCAGTACAGAGATTTACTATTTCGTCCTCATCTTTAGGTCGGGCGTGCTCTCTCTTTTTTTCCCCTGTCATCTTTTTTTTTCTCCCCATTCCATTATATGCAATGCTGGCATTCCATTATATCATCCTCACTACATTTCAAATAAACATTTTCTTCAAAATGGCTGCAAAGAATCTAGGAACAACCAGGCTCTGTGCACCACTTCTCAACTTCTAATTTTACACTTTATTTTATTCAATATTTTATTATAAATAGGAACGTATATGTTAGCAAATGTCAAATCGATTAAGATAAGAAAAATCAATTTTGGTATATAAGTAATCGTAATCTCCCTTTACAAACTAATTTTTAAAGATGAGTTAAATTTAAATTTATTTTCTAATTTATTATAATCGAAATTTAAGTATATCATATCATCCATATTAGATCTCTTAGATTTTCATGATCCATGATCTCGGCATTGGATATAGATTAGATTTTCATGATCTATGATCTCGACATTGAATATAGATTAGACCAATTTAGATTATATAAAAGAGGATAAATCTCACATTTTTTAACTATTTTTAACCATTTGATTATATTGAATTAAGTCTAAATTTTACTATTTTAATATGGTATCAAAATTTATCATAACAAAATTTATTAGATTTACCATATCACTTATAGCACTCCCAAATATTTAATCTCATCCTTAAAATGTTAATACCTCGATAAACTAAAATATATTAAATATCTCATATTAACTAAAAATCATTTAAGACCTATAAATGAAATAAGCCCCAATTTGTGAGGTTGAATTTGGGTATAAATTTCACTACCTTACGGGAATCTAAAATTCATTTTAGCCCAACAACCACATCATTCTATCAGGGCAAGAGCAATGTGAAACTAGAGACAATAAATAAAGTGTTGGTTTCATTTTTATCTCCCATAATAACATATTTCTCTCTGGCAAGTTAACCTGTTAAATTCATTTATACACAACTTGAACCAAAACAACACACACTATAATAACTCTAATTATAGATGCGATTAACTTTTTCCTACATTTCCCTGCACAAGAGAAAAAAAAAAAAACGATACAGTGAATGTAAGGTAGAGCATGCGGTGTTTGCACAAGCCAAAAGCGTAGGAACAAAATAGATATGATAATTCCTAGACATGGAAAAGCGCAAGCTGTCTGAAGAATTAAATGCGACACCAAAATAAAGAAAGTAGAATATGAAAGATGAGTAATTGAGGAACAATTTTGAGGGGGGGTCCAAAACGGAACCCGGTGAAAAGGAATCCGGCATCCTAGGTGTAGTAGCATAACAAAGAGAAATCTTAAAACAAACAACTAAAGACTAACAAGGAAAAATTACAATGGAAAAGGTAAACATTTTGCAAGAAATCATTTCTCTCTCTCTTGAATAAATAAAACCGGATTCTTCTTCCCCGGACAACCCATTGTCTATCCTACTAGTAAAGAAAACGGCAAAGTTAATTCATCCCAATTCTTCTTGTCCTTCAGAGGGACATCTTATGAGCTCCAATATGTTAACTACCTCTCCCATGTCAGGCCTGTTAGATGGCACTTGAGAAGTACATATTAAGCCTAACTTCATTACAGGAATGGCTTCTTCTGCTGGGAATTTCCCTTCAAGCCTCTCATCAATGCATTCCTCCACTCTACCTTCTTCCAAAGCGCCTCTCACCATGTCACAAAGTACCACCACATCATCCTCCATGTATTCAACTGGCCTCTTCCCTGTTACTATCTCCAAAACCAGGATCCCAAACCCATATACATCACACTTCTCAGTTATTTTCACTGTTTTGCATGCAAACTCCGGTGCCATGTATCCCAGTGCACTCTGAATTTTGCTGCTCAACACATATCGGTCCAGCATTGGTAACAGCCTTGCTAGGCCAAAGTCCCCTATCTTTGCTTCACCATAACTGTCAAGAAGGACATTGGTTGACTTTATGTTATAGTGAATAATGTTGGACTGGTGCAAGTGTGCCAAGGCCTTGGCCGTTCCCAGAATCACATTAAATCTCTCATTCCATGAGAGGAAGTTTCCACCAGATCCTTCATGGAGATGCTTATACAGACTGCCACCGGAGACGTACTCGTATATAAGAAGCTGCAGCGATGGAGTCCAATAATAACCCTCAAGTTCCACCAGGTTTTGGTGTCTGATTTTTCCCAACTTTTTTACTTCTCTTTCAAAATCTTCTTGAGACTTCACAAGGCTTGATACAGTGAGCTTCTTTATTGCAACTGAATGCCCATCTCTAAGAACCGTTTGGTACACTGCACCAAATCCTCCACGCCCAAGCTCACAGTCCTTATTAAGCAAAGCATGCGCACCAGAACTGAAATCTGGCTCACCAGAAAACATCACAAGCTTGCCAGAGTTGGCATCTGTAGTAGGGGAACGACTGAATTCATCTCCTGCAGAAAATGTGAGGGCACCTGCATCTCGTGATGTGGAGGACCGAACACGGAGATTGAGAACGGTGATGCTAATAACACCAATTACAATGACAGCAGCGGCACCAATGGCAATGAGTGCCGAAATGCTGAGAATGATTCTTTTGTGACCCAAATTTTGAGGCAATGCACCCGGGCTTGCGTCAGTAGAAGTGTTGGGATTTAGAACAATAGGCTTTGGGAGGACAGCAGGGCATGATTTGTTTACTGCAGCTCCACAAAGTGATGGATTGCCAGAAACAGAGGTGGGTGAAATGGTGTTGAAAAAACCACCAGCCGGCAGTTCACCCTGAAGGTTGTTGTGAGATAAATTGAATGCAAGAAGATTGGCAAGGTTGGCCAGTTGCTTAGGAAGGTTTCCAGTAAGGTTGTTGTAAGATAAATCCACAGTTTGCAGGTTGGTAAGTTTTGCAACTGCTGCAGGTATAGGGCCACTCAGCCAGTTCTGGGATAGGCTCCTACAGAACGTACCAAAAGAGAAAGGGGTAAAGGAAACAAAGCAGAACCAGGGAAATCAGAACAATAAAAAAAGGAGCAGTTGGATCTCATCTTACTGTATGATTTTTAAAAATTTAACTCAGGACTACAAAACCTACATAATAGCTCCTATTATAATTAAGAAAAAAACAACAATGCATGAAAGTGCAGTGCTATTATCTTTAAAGTCACACATTAGTAACAGATAGTTATATTCCGAGAAAAAATATAATAAGTCATTCATGTCACTGTCACCGTCACCATCCATTCCCCAAATATGAATTATTGACATAATTTCTTCAACCTTTTTGCCTTTACTATTTTGCAGGGTGGGCATATAAAAGTTTAGAAGTACAGATGAACTTAACCAAGTTGTTGCAGCTCCAAAACTACTGAATTGATCGAGATTAAGCCAAAAATACCAAAACTCCATGCCAGATTAAATCGAGGCCAAGACTTTCAGTATTATGATAAAAGACACATTTCAATACAACATGGAATAAATAAATGATAATAAGCAAAGAAAAATTCCATCATGTGCATATGAAGAATGAACAAACAGGCTGGCTTTTTAGTTTATATGCATTAAAGAGTGTATTAAAGTGAGATAAGCACCTTTCACCAAATATACAGCATGCAGAAAAGTTATCCGTCTGATGAAAATTATGAGAGCAACACTTATATACCTACTGTAAATACAAGCGCATGTATGAAAAGCCGAAATGAAAGATGGGACAGGGAAAAGGAACTTACAGCGTAGTTAGCAAAGTGCAGTTCTCAATTGACATTGGAATTTTCCCAATTAGGAAGTTCTTTTTCAGTACCAGTTCTTTCAAGGACACAGCTCCTCCTATTTGCCAAGGTATAGTTCCATTTAGATTATTATAGCTCAAATCAAGACTAGAACATGTTTTCAACTCACCAATTGCAGCTGGTATAGGACCTATAAGAGAGTTATTTGCTAAATTCAAAACATGCAAGCTGCTTAAACCTCCAACAGCAGATGTGATTTCACCAGAAAATGCATTGTGAGACAAATCCAAAACTTGAAGACTTTGAACTGCAACTTCAGCCAAGGAAATCAAAGGGCTTTTCTTGCTACCACTTGCGCCATTTTCCGACAACAAAACCTTGTCCAAATCTGACTTGAAAATCCACAATGGAAGCCCCCCGGACATCGAATTTCGGCTGGCATCCAACACCAAAAGTTTCGTACAATTAGCCATAGACTCAGGAAGACTACCACCGAAACTATTCCCAGAAAAATTCAACATCTTCAATGACTGAAGATTTCCAACAGAGTTTGGAACCTGACCAGTAAGCCCATTGTTTGAAAGGTCCAACGTTTCAAGACCTCTCATCTCCCCAATCCACTCAGGAAGCTCTCCAGAAAAAGCATTCCCTCGCAAACTAAGGTAACCACACAATGCAAGTTCCTTGAAATCACCAGGAATACTCCCAGAAAATGAATTATCCCCCAAATCAATGGACCTCAAAAGCGAACAGCTCCCAAACCCACCAGGAACATTCCCAGTTAAACGATTCCTGGCCAAGCTAACACTCCTTAAATTCTTCATGGCCTCAACCCCCTTAGGAATCTCTCCCTCCAACAAGTTATCAGACAAATCCAAGGACCTAAGAGCACTCAAAGACCAAACCCCGGAGGGGACAGAACCAGAAAACTGGTTATTAGAAAGGTCTATAGCAGCAAGAGCAGAACACGCCCCCAAAGCAGAAGGAATGGACCCAGAAAACCTGTTCCTAGCCAAGGAAACAGCCCTGAGAGACCCACATTGTCGGAAAACATCATCGGACACCTGCCCTGAGAGACTATTGCCACTCAAGTCGATGACCCTAAGACTATCTATTCGAGCAATGTTGGAGTTTATCCCCCCAGTGAGGTTGTTGTTCGCCAGAGAAAGCTTCCTTAGAAACTGCAACCTTTGCAACCCTCGACCTATTCTCCCAGAGAGAGAAAACCCATCAAGGTTAATCTCCACCACTCTGTTGGATCTAGGGTTGCACTTCACCCCAACCCAACCAGCTCCACACGCACTCTCATCGTCCTCGCTCCAAGACGCAAGCTTGCCCTTCGGATCTCGTATGTCAGCCTTGAACACAATCAGCCCCAAAACGTCATCGTTCAGAGAGGGGTTCACCGCCGCCACCGCCACACAAACCACCTCCAACAACCACACAAGTAAAAGAAAACCTTTCATGTTCGAAAATAACGCTCGCATTTTACCCTAAAAACCCATGTGAAATTGAGTTAGGTAAAGCAAGTAAAGAGGATCAAAGCCTCCGAATTTGGATAAGACAAGCAAAACCCAAAACTCAACTTCAGATTAAGCTCTAACCAAAACCAAAAAAAATGAAAAACAACCTTTTTTTATTTCAGTAACGGCTAGATTTGAGAGTGTGGGAGAAAAAAAGAATAGTGCGGAACACAACGCCGCAGTGGCATTCGTGACTGATGGAATTCAAAGAAACGCATCGAATAACCAAAAAAAAGTTTAACTGAAATAAGAAACGGTCACTGAAGGTGAATCCTAAACCCCACTTCGCAAGTAAAGCACTTTTTTCCTCTGGGGGAGCTTCAAAGTGAAACAAAGCAGAACATATGAAAAAATCAGCTGCGAGAGTGTTGTAGAAGACTCGATCCAGAAACAGTGAAATGCGGGAACGGAGTATATGGAGTTCAGCTGAAGAGTAACGAACCAGAAACGGAAAATAGATTTTCCGACGAGTGTGAGCGGAAGTTCCTCGCCGGCGTCAAGGTAACGTCTCTCAGTCTCTCTCTTTTCTCTCTCTCTCTCTCTCTGTAGTGTCTCTCTCTGGTTCTACACACACAAGGAGTAATATTCAGTTTTTATTAACGGCAAAAGGGTCCCGGTTGGTAGATAGGAAAATAAATTACGACAAGGCCAGGTGGCATACCATGCCGAGGTTCTGGTCCTATGTGTTTGCCATGTCATCATGCTCTATTATGCTTTTGACCTGGAGGCTGACCTGGCTTTCCATTTTCCGACACTGCCCTTTCCTTTGCAGCTTTCTCTTTTATTTTATTTTTTCTTAATTAAAAATGTTAAGATGTCACTTGGCTATGATTTCCTTTTAGAATTAGAAATTGTTGGTGGAAAACAGAGATATTAAGTTGTTTTTTCCTTTACACCTTTCTGCGCAGAAAGGAATATTGATAATGTTATTGACAAAAATCTTTCTTCGGTTATCATCTGAAAAAACGCTACACGTGATTGCATCACTATATACTGTTTTTTTTTTTACAAACGTAATGTAATATAACCATTTCTTGCTTTCTGTTGTATATAGGTAATCTCACTACTTAATTTTTCAAGGTTGAGAAAAATAAAAATAATGTGGCGTGCTTACAGATATATTCTGCTTGTCTCAATGTAATTTTTTGGTTTCTTAAATCTTAAAAACAATAGTTTTTGTTCACAAAACACAGTAGCGTGTTATGCTTTTTGCACAGTTTTTTGAAACTTTCTTTACTTATTTTTATGAGAAAGCACATTGTTATTGCATCAACTCAAATTAAATGTTTTCATTCAACATTTTCCCACTTTGACCACTGTTAAAGTTTAACTGGGTAATATTCTGGATTTTTCTTGCCTAATGAAAGAAATGTTTGGTTCTCTATCTACTCAATTCTATCTCTTCAATCCCTTTCTAAACTAATGAGCAGAGTTTAATGTCGTGTTATTTCATATTCTAAAGGAATGAACATGAGCTGGTAAAACCCTATGGGACATGCTATATATTAATAATAGCTTATTACTAAATGTTTAGAGTGGATAGGTAGTGCTAAATGACAAAATTCAACCTTAGGGTCTTCAACTACCACGACAAAATTGAAAGACTAACATAAATGAAAGAGGAAAATGTAAAGAAGCTAAAGAATCATGGTTAAGTAGTGGAACAATAGGGTTTTCCTTGGGTTGAGTAGATTGAACTTTACCATGATTTAAGGTATGTCTTAACGGAAAACGAGATTTTCAGTTCATGAGAAAAGTCCTCTTTAACTAATTAGAGATATAAGCTGACATGCACACACCATATGTCAGAAAAGTTGTATTTGTGTGTGGTGTTGTGGATGGCATGTGAGTGAAGGAGTAATATGGGGAAAGAAGAAGGGCATTTATAAGCAGTGTGAAGTGAAAGTGAAAGTTAGTTGGGTAGAGAAGAAGGAAAAAGAAAGGCAATAAAGAGAAGTAGGTGGCAATGGTTGGTGGTGCAATTAAAGAAAAGAGAGAAGGTGGTGGGGGATGAATGGTGTGGAGCAGTGGATGTAAGAGTGCGCAGAAATCTAAGAGGGACAGATCTTTTCATGCTTTCTTAAATTTCATTTAGCAAGCACAGTCTTTTGTTGCTCTTTCTCACCCGGCAACTACAGTAGCAACTCAGATTCACATTTATCAGACTTCTCCCTAAATTTCCTCCAACATTGCTAAAGTAGTGTTTAATTTGACCATCGCACTAAAGATAAAGATCATGTTAGTCATGGGTTGTTTATTGTACATATGTCAAATATGTTACTATTTCTTTAAAAAAATATGGAAACATTGGTGAGAATGACAAAGAAAAGAGATAAATAAAAGTATATCTTAAGAATTACACTAAACTTTACAACACTGCTCATCACCACAGGAAAATCATAAAATAGAAACCAATTTTTAGATACCAAAATAATTACTTATAATAGGAACTAAAATAAAGACTATTTTAGAAACTAAAAAAAATTGGTTTCTAAATTAGTTTCTATTATTGTTAAATAGTTTCTAAATTGGTATCTAATTAGCAACTAAGGTTTTAACGAGCAATTATTTAGTTTCTAAATTTGGTAGCAAAAACCTTTGTTGCTAATTAGATACCAATTTAGAAATTATTTAATAATAATAAAAAATAATAGAAACTAATTTAGAAACCAAATTTCTTTTTAGTTTCTAAAATGGTCTCTAATTTAGTTATTATTGCAACTAATTATTTTGGTTTCTACAAATTGATTTATATTTCATGATTTTCTTGTAGTGGCTTTTCAAAATGCATTTTTCTTATCTTTACTTTTAATTGATATGAAATCTCTCACATATTCATCTTAGGTTAAGATTATCAATTTGTGTGTGGAATTAAAAATTTATAGGTGATCAGATTAGTGGTTTAATAACGGGTGACACAATAAATTCAATAAACTCTCATTAAAATAGTATGTGATACCATGTTAAAAAGTAGACTTTAAATCTAACTCAATATTACAAAATCAACTTAAAGAGTGAGGTTTACACTCACTTATGTGTTGTGAATTAGTCTTATCTTTAGTCTATAGACTTTAAGGTTAATTCAACCATACAAAATCAGCTTGTAAAATAAAATTTATATTCATATTAACTGGTTTTATCTTTAATGGATTAACTGGTCTTATATTTAATGAATGGAGATTAAGTGGTGTTATCTTTAATAAATGTAAAATATTTATTAGTATAACTATTTTTTATTTAGATACTAGATAGTAAATAATGAGTTATGTTTCTAGATTTTTAATTGAACAAATTTGTATACCTTTATTCATTATAAGTCTGGGTTATTAGGATCAATTTTATCTAAGGCAAGGTCTAGTTAATTAGTGATATAAGTTCTTACATTTTGTATCAATTTAATTGAGATTTTAAAGAACAATTTTCATCTCATTATTATATATAATAATATATAAAATAAAATAAAATAGAGTTACTTACAATGATAGTAGGTCAGGCCACCTAGCCCACAACCGTTTCAAATTAAGTCTAGACATACACTCCACGGCCCGCATGGATGAAGAAATCTATCAATTAAAAATATTTATGTTTTTGTCTATTTCCAATCAACTTCCTTGTTTTCAATTACTTTCTCTAATTTATTTCTTACAGATTTTATTAAATATTTAAGGTTAATTCATATGGATTAATAAATACTTAATGAATGTAGTTTTTTACTACAAAAACCTATTAAAAATACTTTGTTAATAAAAATATTATATTACAAATTATTATTTATAGTAACCTTTGTTTTGAGATAAAAAAAAAGGTAAAAACACTTGAAAAATATTTTGGGAATATATCAAAATAATAAAATATATATAATAATTCACAATTATATTGGTTCACAAACATACCAAACTAAATAATGATAGAATGTAATATAAATTCATTTAAATATTGTTCTTACACAAAGAAGAGTATCTTTAGTTAAATTTTCATTATCTTTCAATTACTTTCACTAACAACTTGTTCTTTAGTAATTTGACTTTCCTCTTCCTCAATATGACGCACAAAAGGTGGGAGTAATTGCTATTTATACCAACTATTAATTCTGTCTATTATCTTATCTTCACTTCGCAATAGGTTCACTAATTAATTTTTATAATCAAACTTTATTTTATAATTTTGTATTTAATTAATAATTAATTATCTTTTATCATATTTATGTGTCATTGTTCCAACAAAAAATACATAATATTGATAGTTGTTTAATAGGTCGTTTTACAAGTCATTCGGCCTTTTCGATCCTTCAACCTTTCAGTCTACCAGTTTAAATATTAATTTTTCACCACAATTTTTATAATTTTCAAAATATTGATTTTAATTTGTTTTTTTCCAAATTATTAAAATATAAAATATGTTATACAATATTTTAAAATTTTAATTGATATATTTAAATAATTACTGTTTATTTTTTTAGTATTTTAATAAATACTATAATTTAAATTTATGTATCACAATAATTATAAATATATATAAATATGTTAAATTAAAATTATTATTTATATTATCATATAAATTAATATTTAAAGT
>Ga0123341_1005735_pt1 | contig 11123 bp, 5 predicted proteins | sample Turbeapinknodule_FD_89959 | JGI IMG/M metagenome (GOLD analysis project Ga0123341, IMG submission 89959) | Root nodule microbial communities of legume samples collected from Mexico - Turtle bean Mexico pink nodule | ecosystem: Host-associated > Plants > Roots > Nodule | place: Mexico: Nepantla... | reverse complement strand
TAAATAAGATTAACATCAATAACTTCATTTATTTTAATTAGCGATAACTAATCTCAGAGTGACATATATATATTTTTTATTAAAAAATTAAAAAGAAATAATGTTACCTTATAATTGACTAATTAACTCTATTAATAACTAATATTAAACAAGTTCTATCAACATTAATTAAGCTAACATTAATCTAACACTAAAATAAATATTTACTTATTAAAAGAGTTAAAAATAATTATTATGAACTTAGAATGGACTAAACCAACTCTATTTATAACTAAATTATTTTTAAAAAATCATTTTAAAAAATAAAATAACATGTAATTTAACGGACACCATTATTTAAAAGTTAGTTTAATATTTGTTTAGTATACAAAGTTACTGTTTGGGCTATTTGGCTCCAAAATTCATAAAGAATTCTCGAAGATGTCGTGGATGAAGTTTTCATGTGTTACTTGTCTCGTGAGAAGCTTGCCTTGATTACATTTGCTTGTGTGCTTTGTGTTTTCCATGCTTCAATTAATGCACTCTTTAACTCAAATTCTCCACCTTCTCTGACCTTCATGGGCTGTGATTAAGTGAGATTTAATACCAAGATATAATAATTACAATTCGAAAGATAAAATAAACTAAAAAAAGAGAACAACTAATTATCTTACTCTTTGTTCCGTATTATATTTTTTGAAATTTTTCTATAACGTTTATAAGTTTTCTAGGTTAAGGTAGTGATCACTTGAAAAAGTTAAATGGATAGCTGTTTTGAATTAGAAACAACAAGTTACTTTTAATTGGATCATAGTGATCTTTGTTTGAAAAGAATTATGGAGTATTTTTATTACCAGCACTTGGAACTCATAATGTCAAATCCTATGGAAGTTATGGTTTGGCCTAAATGTGGATAATTTGTGTTATTGAACCTTGAATGAACCAGTGGTCCAAGAAAATGAGCTTCCATATTTGTTTTTTTTTCTTCCGAAAACAAGATATTTTCCATAGATAAAAGTTGAGACTTATCTCCTAAAAGAAGGAAAATACCAGGGAACAAACATACCATTATAGGATTTTAAAAGTTGGATATGGCTTTATAGGAGATTCAAAATAGAAGGTGAGAAAAAGTTAGAAATACTTCATATATTTTCATTTCAGATTCAGAGTCCGATTTAGATAGATTTAGTTTATCCTAATATTGTTGAAAACTTGAGAAACACTTTTTTATTTTATTTTAGTAACAGAGTTATTTTAAATCCTATTTTAGATATTGCTTCATAAACAAACAAACATATCATGATAGAATAAATCATGAAGAAAAAATATAGTTGAGTTGGGATTCTCTATGTATAGAGAAGGGATGTTATTAGATGTTGATATGGAAGCTTTTTTTTTTTAATGTTTCATTTAATCATTGTCTCCACATGGACTGCACTTGAAGGTATGAGCTCATATAAATAAAATGATTTCCGCAGGTTGCAAGTAAAAAGACTTATTGAAGGTCAAGTTTTAATTGAAAGTAAAGGTGGTCATATCTTCATTACTTTGATTATAACTGGTTAAACAATACCTATTAAATCTAACATTTTCTTTGATAATATTTTTTGTTTTATGCATGTGAAAATTTATTTACCAAGTTTATACTTACACATGGACAATCAATATTCTTTATTGTGAGGTATTTGAAAAAGTACTATTTTTTAAATATTTTTGTTTTATATTATTAATTATATTAATCTAATTACTTATTATTGATTATTTTATGTTCATCATCTTAGTTATTTTAATTATTTTTTACGTGCAAGGCACGGGTATGTAATCATTTTTAAAAGGTGCCTTTTGATATATGGAACTTTATGGTTAAGCATTTCCGTCAAACTATTTTGCTTTATTTCACTCTTATTACGACAAACTATATTTAACGTTGATTCCAAGATCTAAGAGGGAGTACTAAATTAAAGTGTTTGTTGAATTGAAAGGGCAATTTAAACTGTTAAAAATTGTTTTGGATGAAGTTGAAATATATAGGCTTTTAAGGTTTAAATAAGGAGTTTGCTTGGTCGCTACTGAAAGTCAATCACACAACTATGATGATAATTTTATAGTTTTTTCTCTATTTGTGGACAGCGTAAGAATTATCAGTTTATGAACGACTAAGAGGTTATGACCCATGACCCCGACTCAGTAATTTATTTTGCTGCCACTTTTTGGGAATGTTAATTTAACCTTTTTGGGCCATAAACGGAATGTGAAAATCGACTCCAGTAGCAGTCATACCTGTTATTTGGTAATCTCTCTATCAAATGACACATGCATGAAACGCTTAATTTATTTTCTTTTTCAGGTATAAGGAAAAACAAAATTAGACGAAAATTACTTGGTAATCTTTCGTTGTCATTTTCATTATTTGATGGATGCTCGCATATGTAATTTGTTCTTTTCTCTTTGTAAAGCAATAGATGAAAGATCCCATGCATGTCTTGCGGGAAGGGGGGGCCAGCCAGAGTCTGCGCTACACATTAATCTGCATGTGCAGCTGTTAAGCACCATTGAAATGGCACCCATTGGTCTTGAAATAATAGTGAGTGATATATGAAAAATTGGGAAGAAACGCAGCACATTAATCGCGTTGCATTTGGTCTGTTCATGACATGATGGTCATGTGTTGTCAACTATTTAAGGAAAAGCCAGTTGCTATACGGTGAAATGGAAAAGGTTATGTGCGGAAAGTGTGGTAGTAGTGATTGCTAACTGCTTGGCCATAAGTGTTGTAGACTTGAATGCAGAATGCTCCAACTTCACATGGTGCGGGCCAAGAAAGTTTGTTGAACGAAAACAAGCCAACTCACTTTTTCCATAATCAGCAACAATCATAATGCAAGCGAAAGAGGGCTCAAAAAGTACCTAGTGATAGTCCACCTTCCTGCTCAACCTGACATCTCCCACTTTTACTCTTTGGCTTTCAGAGTTACACCACACATTATTGCCCTCTTTTGAAGAATTGATGAAAGCAGCTTCTTATGGAAAGCTCCCCCATTTCATTTTATACCATACATGGATATCAATGTAGGCCCCCCTCATATATTTTACACAACAAGAGTAATTAAGATGCTGGCAGAAGCCACAGTTTGGGTGAAGTGAATAATAAAAGAAAATGAATCGTGTCAATCAATTAAGCTTCTGTACACTCATTTCATTTTACCTTATCTCAATCAGATACGCAAAGTACCTTTACAATTCCCACATTACACCGAGGTTAATGACTAGTACTAACTAATTAACCAATCAAAAGAACTAACATGATCTAAATCCTAAAAATATAGTAATTAACATTTGTTTTTTTCTGAAATAGAAAGAGGCATTAAATTTGAATTCAGGACTGATTCCTTGGAGGGAGGTAGGCTGCTGCGGAGGAAGAGGAATAAGCAAGTGATGAAGAGTTGGAAGTAGATTGTAGGAGCAACAACTGAGCAGGGGTGACAGAGGAGGAGGAATAGGAGGAAGCTTGAGTTGTTTTGGGTTTGGGCTTGTGGGGCTCAGCACCTGGTGGAGGATCGTGACGAATTTCTCTCAATAATGCTGCAACATCTTTCATTGTGGGTCGATCCTCTGCACGATTACTTGTGCACAAGAGGGCAATACCAAGTGCTTGTAGCATCTCTTGGATTTGTGTGTCTGGATGGCCCTGGAGCTTGGAATCGAGAACCTGGATCGGGTCCTTCTTGCTCTTGAGGTGCTCCCTGACCCACTGAATAACATGTTGGCTATCCGGGAATGATGGATCCATTGGCCTTTTCCCCGTTATTATCTCCAGTAGGACCACGCCAAAGCTGTACACGTCGCTCTTCTCTGTGATTTTAAGCATGCAAGCGTACTCTGCAAGATTCCAACCCAACAAAACATTATACTCTCCACATGTTATCCAGACAAAGAGGTAAGAGACATTTGCTGTCTGTAAAGTAGTTCAACAACGATTAATCAGATTAGGTTGGAGGCATTCCGTGTGTGTGACTCGTGATCAATTGCCTTTTCTGCCGGCACCATCATGTCTTTCACTTGTCCAAAGAGAAAGATTACATGTAATTATTATATATGCATGCAGCGAATTTGTAACTTTGTGCCATCAAGTACGTGAGATGTACATGTAATCAAACCCAAAAATCAACAAATCAGAAAACATCAACCATAATGAATGGAAGCCTTCAGAATGGATTGCCGTACGGTCCCCATTTACCAACCTTCATGAGGAAAACTCAAAATCTCACTATCACTTTTTAATTTCTTTTCACATTAATTACACCGGTATCATCTAATTAAAATTAAGACTCTCGTTATTTACAGATCATCATATATCATTGGATAAACTTGTTAATCAATGAAAAAAATTGAGAATGAATAACTTTTTACTCAAAAAAAGAAGAAAATTGATTGACTCACCAGGGGCAATGTAACCGTAGGAGCCGGCGAAATGTGGATTAACGGAAAAGGAGGCGTGATCCTCCTCCACGAATCGAGCGAAACCAAAATCCGCCAAACAAGGCTCATATCTGTCTCCTAACAAAATGTTCTGCGCTTTGACGTCTCGGTGCAAGATAGCAGCAGGCACGCAATCGTGGTGCAAGTAAGCCACGCCCTCAGCTACGCCCAACGCTATCTTGAGCCTCGTCTCCCAATCAATTAATCCTGTGCACCCCTCGTGTAACAGCGTGTCCAGGTTACCGTTCGGTAAATAATCATAGAACAGTAACTTGGATCTCCTGTTCGCCCCCCAACCCAGCAGCCGCACGATGTTCCGATGACGGATTCGCGCAAGCGTGGCAATCTCCGACGAGAATGCCGCAGCGGAGAATTTCTCCGACAACCGAAACTTCTTCACCGCGATGGCGAGTCCCGTTCCCGGCAAGTCGACTCTATAAACGACGCCAGATCGACCTTGGCCGATGACGTTGCCAGCAGTGAGACATTTCGCTACGTCAGAGATGGACAAATCGAGTTTCTGGTACAGGGTCACCTCCCAAGGTGGGGCCATGTCCACGTCGCTGTCCTTTCCATCTAGCTCCACGTCGTTTTCGCGGTCCCCTCGCCGTTTCGCTGCGATGACGACGTACAGCGCCGCCATGAGCAGCACGCACGCGGTGCACAGCAGGACCACCATCACCACGCGCGCTACCCTCGCCCGCCGTCCCGACCTCCCGCCGCTGTCGCCACTGCACTCGTTGCCGGAAAAGCACAGCGCAGGGTTCTTCGCTAGTACACTCAACGGAAGCTTCGCGAAGAAAGGCGTGTCCGGAACACGTCCCGAGAATTTGTTATTCGAGATATTGAGCACCACCAGATTTTGCAGTCCCGCGAGATACTGAAGGTTTCCGCTGAGAGCGTTGTGAGATATGTCTATCACTCCGAGTTTCGTCAATCCGGAAAACTCCGGAGGGATCTCACCGGATAGCTGGTTCAGGCTCAGATTCAGAGCAATTTCCAAAGCGGGAATGTTGCCAATGCTGCCGGGGATTTGGCCGGAGAGATTGTTGCTGCTGAGATCCAGTAATTGTAATTTGGAACAAGACCCGATTTGACCCGGAATTGAGCCAGAGATTCGATTCTTCGCGAGAACAAGCTTGGAGAGCGCGGTGAGTTCGCCGACGGTTGGGTCCAGTATACCTTCGATCATGTTATCGGAAACATCGAGAAACTGAAGCGCATTAAGCCGGCTCAAACTTTCCGGTAGGTTTCCGGAGAGAAAGTTGGAATGTATATCAAGAAATGCAAGATTCCGGCAGCCGGAGATCTCCTCCGGGATACTGCCGGAAATCCGATTGTTCCCCAAGTCGAGGAAATTCAAATTGTTGAGATTCCCAATCTGCGAGGGAATAATCCCGGTGATGTTGTTGTCGTTGGCTCGGAATCGAATTAGGGAAGAACAATTTCCAATCTCAGAGGGGATTTTCCCCGAGAGATTATTGGATAGGAGCAAGAGCTTGTTGAGATTCTTGAGCTGGAATATGCCCTTGGGTATGGGACCCGTTAATCCATTCTGTGACAGATCAATAGCCTCTAGGTTTTGACAATTGGAAAGGGAAGAGGGAATGTTACCTTGCAGCTTGTTGTGCCATAAGAACAAGAGCGTTAGATTCGCAAGGTTTCCCAATTCGGAAGGTATGGTACCCGTGATGAGATTGTTGTCAAGCTCCACATGTGTGAGTTGCTGACAGTTCCCCAGTTCTCCTGGAATCTCCCCTGAAATCTGGTTCACACTGAGTTGGAGCTCTTGCAATGATGTCAAGTTCCCGAAAGTGTTGGGAATGCTTCCGGTTAGTGAGTTCATTGACACGTCAATCACTGACAACTGCTCGCAGTCGCCGATCTCGGGGGGCATGGTGCCAACTAGGTTGTTCTGCCACAGTAGAAGGTTTTCGAGATTCTTAAGGTTTCCCAACTTGCTTGGTATGGATCCAGTGAGAGAGTTCTCGTAAAGGTATATGTTTTGAAGTCCTGTGCAATCCCCAAGTTCAGGTGGTATTTCACCTGAGAGTAAGGAAGTGTAAATGGCAATGGTTTCAAGGTTCTTCAGAAGGCCAAGAGTTGGGGGCAGAGAACCTGAGAGGCTTGTTTCAGCAAGGCCCAACATCACTAAACTGGAACAGTTGCCAATTTCTTGTGGTAAAGGACCCTCCAGGTTCTTGTTTCCCCCTGCTCTTATCACTTGAAGTCTCTTAAGGTTGCCGATGGTGGTAGGAACTTCCCCGCTGAGTTGGTTGTCATATAGGATCAGCTTCTGCAACTTTGTGAGGTTCCCAATTGCAACTGGAATGGACCCCACGAGGTCATTGGAGTTGAGATGGAGTTCCTCGAGTTTAGGCAAGTAACATAGCTCACTTGGTATTTCGCCACTCAAGGCATTGTCACTTAAGTCCAAGTAGCTGAGTTCCACAAGATAACCTATTTCTTTTGGAATTGAACCCGTGAGATTAGTTCCGGCTAAGATCAGACTGCTTAAGGAAAGAAATGAGGTGAAATCACTGGGCAGTCTTCCAAGCAAATCCACATACCTCAGATCCAGCTGTACTACTTCGTTCTTCGTGTTGCAACTCACTCCATACCAGCTACATGGGGTGTCTTGAACTGGGTCCCAGTTACTCAATACCTCCAGGGACCCGTTCAGGGTTCTCGTCCATGATAGAAGAGCCTCCCCTTGTTGGTTCACTGCAGCAACTATGAGAAAATGGAATGGGAGTAGAAGGGAAATGCATAAGAAGAAGAGGGTCCATGGATTTACAGGCATTACAACTAAGCTACGAACTCCAATGAAAGAACACGCAGAAAGGTTTGAGCCTAGGGAGGAACAACGGGAAGGAACCAAATCATGTCTTGTGGGTTACTGTGTTTATAAAAAAAGACTTATTATATACAAATTAAAATAACCCAGAATCTCCGGATCCAAGAAACAGCTAGGCCATGATGTTTCTGCAGGGAGAAATGGAATTTTAGATGGTTGTGTACAAGTATTTGTTTATGTTGAAGTGGAGTGCAGGGGTGGGTGGGTAGTAGAAGAATTATAACAGTTTAAAATTTTGAGAATGAGTAACATAACAGAGATGGGATGGGATGGGTGGGTGAGTGCCTTTCTTTCTAAATTTTGTTTCAATATCAACCGTTTACCTTCTGATGTGGCTTTGTTATAAAATAAGCTCTCATTTTCTCTTGGATTTTTTAGTGACATGGATAAGACGAATTATATTTATATCCTAAAAATATGGGCAGGCTCATTTTGTCTACTACGACACATTCTGTCCTTGGCCAACTAGTTTTGAGTCTGACTATACATTTTGTATTGAAAGGTATATTTTGTTAAATCTAAATATAAACCTGATTAGATTTAAGAGCTAATCTTTTAGGCTTATGCGATTGATGATCTTATAACATCTTAATGATGGCCCTAAAAACATACGGTTTGCATATGATGACAGATTAGATACTCTTCTTTAAACAGGAAATACGCTGGTTTTATATATGTAACATCATGTTAAAGTTAATATTCGTATTTCTTAAACTACTAAATTTCTCACTTTCCTTTCTCGTATGAATTTGTTTCCTCATTTCTTGCTATAAAACTCTTTCAAATTATCCACTTTTTATTTAACTTTAAGAAAGAGAGAAAGATATCTTTCATTCTCTCCAGGGGATCTTGAGTACTAATGCCAACACTGCTTAATAGAACCTACGCACGGCATCATAAATAGTTTTTGTTTTTTCTTCCTCTATTTTGGTACAGGCACAGGATGCAGAGTCCGTATGCATTAATTTATTACTAAAACAATCCTTTTCCATGGTTTAGAAAAGAAAATGAAACTTTCGAATAAAGGGTCTGCTTGCTATCTGCCATGGATCTCAATCAGATTTGAATTTTTATTTGTTTATGTACAATATGATTTTGGAGTGGACTTGGCTACTATGCTGCTACACTCTCTTGTGATTCAGATGGTGTTCCTATTTAACTGTCAAGCATAATTAACTTTGGATCTGATCCATACTAAAAAAATCAAACCTTGAGAGGATTCTCATTCTCACGAATTCAAAAAACCTGCTATATATTTGCATAACTAGTTCATCCATGATGCGATCTATGACACCGTCCATTTGTCCTGAGAATCTCGCATTATTTTAGATCAAACCCATCGTTCAAAATTGGGCATGCAAGAACCATTTATCCATTTTATCTTTAAACTAATTTGAAACCCATTTGTTAATTTAAGCACGTATTAAAAAGAAGAAAAAAATAGAAGGTGTCACGTGGTGTCGCGTGACAAGAGGGGACTTGTGACACTTGGCAATTCATTGATATAGAGAATTACAGATATACTGCATGCCCTCGTGATGATGGTGGGATGAAGAATATTATAGTAAAAATAATTTGACAAGTGTATCCATTGGGAATCTATGCAGGAGGTAGATGATAACAGGGGCACATGAGAGAGAATTGTGTAGTTAAAAGGGCTGCAGCAGCCCTGGCTTACGACAGCTTTATGTAAAATTACACACAAATAGGGTCCCTTTAAGATGTGGATGCCAAAGTCCACATCTTAAGTTTCATTTTCCTGCTTTTCATTCTATGATTAATCTCTAACAATGTAACTCCTTGGTCACCAATACACCCAATTTGTGTGACCCTTGCTTAAAACTTGAACCTCAAAAATTTTGTGATATTTTGTTTTGAGGGTGTGAGGAAATAAATGATTGAGGAGGCAGTGATACAGCTAGCTAAGGCAGAAGCAAAATGGGGTTCCATTTATTGCACTAAGAATAAGAGTGAGTGGGTTTGATTCTGTTGTCGCGCAGAGATGGGACCTTTCTCAACTGCTTGCTTTTTGGCTTGGCACCTAAATTTCCCACAGAGTAAACCTACCCATATCATCACTCTCCTTCTCACACTTCTTTTTCTTTTTCTTTTTCTTTTCTTTCATATATACATTTTCCTCTAAATCATTATATAAATGTATAACTTTCCCATATCTTCATCTAATCCATTTTATCCCTTTAATCCAATAATTTAAATTCAATCACTTGGATTAGTTTGAATTGGATACAGTTTCGATGTTTTAACTCCAAATGTGAATTTGACAAATTATCAATTATTTGATTATCATTTTTATCTTTCTTTTTCAATTAATACGAACCCAAACCAATCTAATAAATTATTTTTAACTTTTACAACACTATATTTTAAACTTTGACTTTAATTCTCTTAAATGTTGTATTTTATTTATTTATTTATTTTAGTTTTATTATAATTTATCTGCTCTAAATATTTTGGACTTAGGCCAGTAATTTTTAGATTGTGTCTTTTGTTGTCCCTCATCTCATCTTATATTTTCGATGTTTGTTCTTTTAATAGTGTATTTACGTCTGTATAGTCTAATAGCGACATTTATTGTTGTTTATTACCCCGAATGATGTCTCTTGTTTCTCACACTATTATTGTATATAGGATATGAAGTCATTAATGTTTCTTGATATTAGGATAATTAAAGCTAATTATTAAAAAAAAATGCCTAACTAGTGGTCCGTGGTTGAAACTTCATCTAATGATCTCCCACACTAGATTATGGGTGGTTAATATTTTTATTATATTTTAGATAATTAAATTAATTATAAATACCAAATGATAAGTACAGAAAATAACGATTTAAATATGTTTATTATTCATATAAATTTAGCAGAGTTATAGCTTTGGTATCTATAATTTTTCTTCTTTTTCATTTCTAAAAACCAATAAATCTTCATTTAAATGTTTGGACCACATCTTTTATCTTTATTTATCTTGAGAAAATATTGATTTCACGCATACATATGAAGCGTTTTTATGGTTAGTGTTCAGAAGCATAGTTGCCTCTCTTTAGCTGTATATCTCATAAAAGCTTTCATCTAATATCATTTTTGTACTTCGTCTGTTTATTCCTTTTGAAGGGGATATTTCAGATAAAAGAATATTTATATTGTAAGTCAAGGACGACTTTGTAAAATATTTATATTCGATTTATAGTGAAATATAATTTATTGGTCAATAATTTTATGTAGTTTCGAGATGAGATAAAAAAAAATTATTCTCGTGCTTTAGGCTTCGTTTGGATCCAGGAGTGCCAGTGTTGTCGACGACAGAAGTCACAACAGCATCCCGTTTGGATCCATGCATGCTTGCAGGTGAGTGTGGAAGGAAGGATCAAGTTGAGTGAATTCTCTTTCTGCGCAAAGATGAAGAGAAAGTTGCAATGTAGAGTGGGAGTGCCAAGTCATCCGAAGGAAGTTACAAAGTTGCCCTTACTTTCATTGGAATCAAGAGCAACAGTGGCTCTGCATGCATGCCACATGAAGCCATGAGATTCCTGACTTGGCTCAGGAACCGTTTGACTCTATGTGAAACTGTGAAAGGAGAGTGAATGCAGTGGGTGAGGTAGGTGGGCGTGAAGCTGGCTATATTAAGAGCATGAAGGTGGTTCCTCCATTCACAGAAAACCAAAGAAACTGAGCCATCAGAGAGTGCATTGTAGTGTGGTTGGAGAGATTCCTATAAGCCATCATAGTTTGTGTTAGGATACCTTGTTCATCTCACGTCCTGGGGTTGATCTGTGTGATTCATCTGGGTTCGT
>Ga0123341_1005732_pt1 | contig 11124 bp, 6 predicted proteins | sample Turbeapinknodule_FD_89959 | JGI IMG/M metagenome (GOLD analysis project Ga0123341, IMG submission 89959) | Root nodule microbial communities of legume samples collected from Mexico - Turtle bean Mexico pink nodule | ecosystem: Host-associated > Plants > Roots > Nodule | place: Mexico: Nepantla... | reverse complement strand
GTATATGAATTATTTATATTGATCAGAAAATATAACTAACTGCATTAACTAATTCCTTATCTGATTATCATTGATTTTAAGAAAAAGTTATAAGATTTCGTTGTATTATTTACTATAGCTTTTGACTTTTTAAGGTGACAATTTTCACTTTTAAAGGACACCAAAGTTAAAATATTTTAGTTTATATAGAACATGATTAATCATTTTTATTGTAATTTTTTGAATTATATTCTTTTATTAAATTTAAATCTATAATCTTGTTTAGAAATCTAAGTTTCGATTAGATGAGTATTGAAATTGAACATGTATATTATTTTTGTTGAGATGAAATCATAGAGATTTCTGTGTACGTTTAACTAATAAATGTAGATTTGAAAGTCTCATTTAAAAATTAAATAAATAGTAAATTAATCGTAACTCAATTTTTTTTTTTAATTGTTTCAACAATATATAAAAAATATTGAGCTAAATTCTGCGTGTCACTAAAGAGCACCTTATTTTTATTTTCTTCATCTTTCCAACTTCCACTCTCTTCTAGAAAATGTTAATAGTCAATGAGCCCTCTCAACCTTCCAATGGTTCTTCTGTTGCAATCGCAACCGCAACTCCGTAACATTTTTTCCCAATTTTCTTTCTCTTTTTATGCTAAAAATCTTGAAAAACCTCATTAGCAATATACACATCCTAATAAGAGAAAACATCTATTGTGAGGAAGAAGAAGAGCGTTAGGGATCACCTATCATGAGGAGGGGAGGAGGAAGAAGAGTGTTTGTCGCTAACATCTAGCGTGATCGTCTATGTGACAAGGTTCAACGTCTAACGTGAATGTCAAACCCAATAATGATGACCGTCTCGTAGAGACAACTTGATAGTTACCAAGTGTTTAGGGTTTCTCATGAAAGATTCCTAATAACACCTACACTAGGAAGAAATAACCCTAAACGAATTATGATTACATCAAGGAGAAGATGCACATAAGAGAGAGGAGCACGAAAGAATAAAGATGAAAGGAAAAACTAGATATGTGACACATTCCTCAACATAATAAATGCAACATCACAAACACCAACACCCACCGGCCACGAAGTACAGTGATAGAAAGATAATGTAGTCTACAAATTGAGAATGCAACCTCATTAGTATCACCTTGAATGATATGCTTAAGGCAAAGACAAGCTCAAATTTTATTGAGTTTCTAACCAATACCAATTTGTCCATTGATTTGATAAACACAGTTAACTAAAATAAACCATTCATGACAATCGAAGTAAGGAATAACATTGGTATGCATCTCTTGTAGCTTAGATCACACAATAAATCAAATTAGATCAGGAAAAGGAAAAGGAAAAGGAAAACCTAAACGATTGTAATCTAGATTATGCAATCCAGAGTGTAAAATTCTATTTTGGATTTTTTTCTTTGGATTGTACCGTTTATCATGATGCATTCTGTATTTTACAACCAAATGATAATTATGGAATAGGAAATACCTTCCAAATTGTATAGTTTGTAATGCATCATGCTAGACCGTACAAACTAGAAGGTTATTTTAAATCTATAATTAGTTTTCGAATTGTACAATCTAGAATATGTGCTTTTTGTAAACATCTTTTGGATTGTACAATCCGAAACGTATTCCCAAATCTAAAAAACTTTTAGATTGTACAATCCAAAATACAAAATTTCATTCCAAATTTTAAATTACACAATTTAAAATGCATAAAATCCAAAATTTTATATTTAAGATTGTATAATCCAGAAAGTCTCTAGATTTTAAATCCAAAATTGAAAAAAAACACGGATTCAAAAGAATATTGTTAGGATCTAAAGAACTATGAGGTGGAGTTAGAAATTCCCTATAGAGTAATACTTCATTGATATCAATTCAATTCCCAACAAAAATGAACGTGTAGAATGTTCGTTCCTGAAGATAACAAAAAAATGTTCAAATATAAATGTGAGCTTTCATAAATAGCTTTTTAATTTAGGGTGAGACATTGCTCCTAAAATTTTAGTATATTATAGAGCAGCTTTTACTCTCATTTTCTGTTTTTTCATCAATCATATGTGTGCCTTATTTTTACTTGTGCTTAGGTTGGTGTGGCTTAAACTGCTTATTTTGAATATATAGAAAAATTTTAATGTTCTCCTTGTTATATGTGCGAATCTCCAATAACCAGAAACAGTAATATCAGAACTTGTTGTTATTTTCGAAAATCTAATTATTGTAATTACGTTTGATAGGAAAAAAGGAAAAAAAAAAGGATAATAATAAAGATGGGTTGATCAAAGAGACAAAGTATAAAATAATTCCTTTTTGAGATTATTTAATTTAGAAAAGAAATAAATAAATATCAGTTTAGTAATATCATTTATTATTATTAATTTTATTTGTCATTATTAATTTTTAATTTATTATTATTACTATTATTAATATTACTTATTGTTATCATAATACAAAAACTGGGGTTTAAATAAAAAGAAAAAAAGTGGTATATATTAACTAACTTGATATTGTTGAAATTACACAAATACCTCTTCTACATTCTTTTCTAATCCTACAGTTACTTTTCTAAATTATTTAAAAAATATTAGACCCACACTTTTTTACATATACAGACCCTGGAAGTGTTTAAAGAACATTAAAATATGTGTTCCTATAAAGAAAGTTCCTGCAAATGTTAAAAGAGTGAAAAATATTTGTGTAATTTAATAAGTCATAGGAGTAATAATGTAAGAGAAACAAACTTCCCATAATTGCCTATGAATAATAAATTATGTTGCATTTTTAAGATCAACTTTCACATATTTCTTCTTTGTTAAACATTTTGTGGCATAAATTTGTTAAAACTTTTTTCTTATCAAAGAATCTTTTGGTTCATCCACTTTCACTCTCTTCCTTCCTCTTTCCATCCATTTTAACAGTACCAAAAACTTACCATGAAGCGTGTTGAAATTTAAATGGATTACCATCAGTCAAAAGTTGAAAACACCAAGATCGTGGAGAAGAAATATGATGAATGTGCAGCTGAAGAGTTTAATCAAGAGATAGTTAGTTTTGAAGAAAGAAGCAATTACAGCATAGAGGAAATCGAGGAAGTATACGGTAAGATCGAGGAGGAACGCCAGAATATTAATCACATTTTGGAGATCAAGGAGCTACTTCTCAACAATGAAAATGGGGTCAGTCTCACTCACTTGATTCATTAACTCATTAGTTAGTACTAATTCAATTTTGTTGAGGTTCTATATTTTTAGCATAAACAATGATTCTTGATTAAGTATATAGCATAACATTTTGATTCACCTTTTAATCCATGTTTATGCTTTTCAACCTCTTTGCTTACCTTTCTCCAACATTTGCTTTCACTTTGACCAGTTTGTGCTTGGATTTATTTTGATAGACGGAGACAGAAATAACAGCTTGGCTGCAGATGCTGGCATTCATTGTAGTCTCCTTAGAGGATCTAATGGTAAGAATGAATGGACTTTTTTTCCACATAACAATGAATGGATTTGGGTGCAGATAATGCTTAGGGTGCAGATAATGCTTACTCATCTAAAAGAGTTTGACTTTTTTGTTATTTTCTTCAATTTTGTCATATTCTAATTCAGTTAACTGTGTTTTTTTCTATTGTGTATTAGAAGGAAGTTTCAATTGAATACTAGTTTTCTATCTATTATATTTATTTGGAAGGATTTTCACTTAGAAGTCAAACTTATATTTTATAATTATATCAATGTATACTAAGGCTTCTAGAATCAAGTTAATATATTATTTTTTTTATTTATTTTTAGTTGTTTCTCTTTGTGTGTATAACATTTATTTTGTTTTTTTATTGATTGATTCTTTGTTTTTTATTCTCTCTCTTTAGTTATACTTAGAATGAATGTATTGTTTGTATATATTAAGGTCATCTCCTTTGATTTCACTAGAAAAAACATAAGACATATTCATTCTCATATCATTTACGTTCATTTTGTTCATCTATATGTTCTTTTTTATAATATGGTATCAGAGTCCTTTAGAGTTTATCATAACAATAGTTTGTTGAACTTATCATGTTACCCGCTATCGGACTATGCATTATATATCCGCGTGAGAGGTTTATGTTGGAGATCTCACATCGAATCGAATAGAGATAATGATATTTCATAGTATATGAGTAGGTGTAAACCTCACCTTATGAGTCAGTTTTATAAGGTTGGGTTAGTCTTAAAATTCATTTTTTAATAAATTAACCTCTTCTTGTTACACTTTATTTTATCTATTAAGTATACCCATTATTTTGTAAGTAAATTCCTTTTTATAGATACTTTGACAAATCTATTGTAGTTTCTATTTTTCGTAAATACTAATTATTTTTTGTTGACAATAAATAATATATAATGGAAAATATTTGGGGTTGCATTCCTCTTGAAAAAATAGTCCATGAATTAATCCCTATATACAAGGGTCATCATCATACAACACTACAAGAAGAGATAAATCATATTTAGAGGACATGAGAAAACTAATACTACTCTATTCGAGATATGCTTCTTCTTTGTTTTTCCTTAAATCCTCTCATGCTCCATCTACAAAAAATTGCATTCTTTCGTTAAGCCTCCCTCGTTGCATTAGTTATGATATGACTAACTAAAACTACAACACTAACATTGAGTAAATATTTGTGATTTTAATTTGTAGCATCTTCATTGAGTATCCGTTTGTGATATGACTAGTAAAACTATCGCTTGCTTTGTAAATGTTCAGTGTTGGATCCGTGTCATGGTTGTACTACCTTAAGAGTCACCTTCTTGTGGTTGATACTCCCTTAGAAGTCACCTCTCTTGACACAACAAGGCTTTCACTGTGGGTATATTTCCAATTATTCACCCACATCCTTAGGTTAATGCAATTGTTAAACCTGTAACACAATTCACATAGCCACATAACAGTTCCCAACTCTCACCTAGCTTATATAACATACATATGACCAGACCTATACCAAGTTTTTACAAACTCATCACAAGTCATAACAAAAATAAACTTCACTCTTGGATATTTATGTATAATGTAGGTCCATATTTTAAGTTGTACAATTGTGAAACTTTTCTTTGCATCTATTTTTTTATTTCTAAAAATGATATTGTTTTTATGCTTCCAAACACTTCCAACTATTGTCATCCATATACATTTCCACACTATATTACACTTTACTCATACTTAGATATTCAAGTTGGAAGAAATGTATGTATGCATCGTTGTGATATACAAAAGATGTTCTTTCCCAAAATTCACATATTTTCCATATTTGTGCAACTAACTTACAAGTAAATAGTAAGTGTGTAACATTTGCATCACTTAACACATAACACATGTTCTACTACCATGTTCCAGCCCACTACTCTATAAAATGTCTCGTGTGGCAACCTTATTAATTATCAGACATCGTTGAAAGTGTTGGGTGATTGGTAAGACTTTGGTTTTCCAAAAGAGGTCATATATAAGTCCTTCTTTATCTCTAATTGAACAATTCAACCTCTTATATACTAATTTCACCATATACATTTGTGTTTTCTCATCGTTCCAAATCCATTCATCCTCATTATCCTTATCCTTATCCCTATCCAGAATTTTCTCATATATCTCACTCATAAAGTTGGCCACCATACTCCTCTTCCACTCATACCACTCCCTTCTCCATAGTAAGTTCCAAGTCCATTGGTCTCCATTCCAAAATCTAGCCTCTCTTAGGTTTTCCTCATTTATAATTACGCTTTATACTCAGTTTGTCTAACAACTCTTACTAACCCTTCTACAACTATGAGAAACAAGAAAAGTGCTAAAGGATCCCCATGCCTTAGCCCTTTGGTGGAAACAAATTGGTTTGCTGAGTTATCATTAACTAGGACTAAAATTAATGATGTATCCTAAGATTCCTCTAATTTATTTTATCCATTTGGAACAAAAGTCCAATCTTTACATCATGTACATGAGAAAATCCCAATTCACTATTCATATGCTTTCTCCAAATTTTTCTTTAGCAAAATGCACTTATCTTTTTTTTCTCCTTCCTTCATTAACAACCACCACATTATCCAATAAGCCTCGTCCCTTTACATATGCAGAATGTTTATTATCTTATGCAACATTTTCTGCATTCTTTTTTACAAAAAAATTTATATTAACTTATATACACTTCCTACTAAGGATATTTACCTATATTCTTCCAATTGGATTGTCAATCTTAGGTCCCTTTAACCAACTTCCCACAACTATGAAAACTATGAAGAACCCTCATAACATCTACTTTTATTGTGTCATAGAATTGTTGTATAAAGTTGAAATTAAAACCATCTAACCTTTGACTTTTTGTCCGATCCTAAAATGCTTCTCTACCTTCCTCTTCCTCTTATAGAAATCTACTTATTAGGAGGACGTTATCCTCCTCGTTTATGCATGGGAAGTTTATATTATCTAACTTAATCTTAACATCTGATTTCTATGTTCTCAAATTAATTCTTATTCTCTTCTTTTAACCTTTCTTGTTCCTCACACCAATTGATTTCAATTTTGACACCCTTAACCATGCTCTTAAATGTCCTCCACTTGATTTGTCTATGAAAGTACTTTGTGTTTTAAATTCCCTGTCGTCAACCATTTAGTCCTTGATTTTTGTTTTAGCATCGCCTCATGTTTAAAATCTATCTTCTTTACGTCATCAAACAAATGATTTTTCTCTACTTTTTCCTTTGCTAGACCAATCTCTTCATATCTTTTGTCTTATTCACTATCTTTCTATTAATATGACCAAACACCTCCTTATTCTAAAGATTCAAATATTATTTTAATTTTTTTTACTTCTCCTTAATCAACCAAATTTATTTTCCATTCACATCATACTTTTTCTAGAAATCTCTCACTATTTCCAAAAATCTAGTTCCAAAGGGTTTACTCCCTAGTCTATAGAATAGTGTTCGAGTACTAAGGCACAATAGTCTGATACTAACCTGTTTAGCACATATTGTTTTGTTTCAGACCACAACTTTTGACACTAAGGCTTTATCCAATCTACTTTTTATAGTCACATAGGTTCTATACCATGTAAATTACCTCCCTATCATAGGTATGTCTAGCATTTCTATGTTCTTTATGAAGGAATCAAATTCCTCTATTTATTTCCTGTCTGATCCTACTGGAGCTATCTCTTTCCTTTCAAGTGGTTTTCTTACTGTATTAAAGTCACTTACCATACAGTCACTTAGCATACACCACACCTTATTTATGTCTTCAACCTACCTATGATTAAGTCTTTCCACGTTGTTTTCTTTTCTCTAAACAGAGGAGTAGACATTTACTACAGTTACATGATGTTTTTTATCCCCAAACTTGTTTTCTATTACTATATATTATAAAACCTTTATTAGTTATTGGCTTAGTCGTAGAAAAATTATTTCTGTTGAGACACAAAATACCTCCAACACCATTATTTGACCTGTAATGTACCCACTTTATATTTTTTTTTCTTGAGTAAACATCATATCAATCTCCTATTTAGCTACAATGTCTTTCAAAATATTTTTCTTTATTTGGAACACCCTCCCATCTTATATTAAAACTAATGATCCTCATTAATCCTTAACTTTTATTCCCTTCCGCACCATAACTCAAAAGCTCATAATTTATCCTGAAATTACTTTATGTAGGCCACATTTTTATACATATATCAAACATTTGTTTATGTTGAATCTTCGATCCCATGAGTTCGCCGTGGAACTTTTGTCTCTCTTTCAGGTTACAGATATCGGAACGATAGTGAGCGGTCTTCAACTGCATTGGTCGAAGAAGGTTACTCGAGAAGCAAAACGGGTTGTTCAGTAAGAATCCTGTGCCTTTGCTAGTAAATGTTTGATTTAAGTTTTGTAGTTTGAAAACCTCAATAGAGTAATAGATGGGTGCACATTATTAATGACCAGAATATGTTCCATAGTCTGAAAATTTATCAGAATCTTCTGCATTTGTATCAATCAGTTTATTCAGCATTTTATTCTCGAATCTTAATCTTTAGGCTTTAAGTTAGACAGAGTACATGTTTTACATTTATGTGGCTAGAACATCAATTTAATGGAAGGGCCCATGATAATTAAATTTTTGTTCCTGTACTACCGAAATAATAGATATCATTTTTCTCCCATCATCTAAATTTTTAGACTCCGTCAATGCGTTTATTTTGAAAGTATATTCTTGAAATCTACGGTGGAACTTGATTCTCAGAAAGCATGCAAAGAAAAGAATAGGAACTAAAAATTAGTACTAGGATAAGTTGCATAATCCTTAGTGCCTTCATCATAGCTGCTGTTGGAGATTTTTTAGATTAATTAAAAATTTCAAAATTAAAAAGGGATTATTGTTTGACAACATGACACAATATATTCAAATTCAACATCCCTTTCTCTCCATTTATGTACCATTTATTAGATACTCCTTGAATTAAATTCCTAATTGAGTAACCCTATCTAAGATGCACAGTTTAATATTGTATATTTCCAAGTGGAGTAGATAGTTGTTTAGAAGATGAGTTTTCTGGAGTTCTCAATGTGTATGCTGGTATATTATTTTAAACAAAATATTGGTTTTATAATATATATGATAAAGAATAACATTTATATCTTAAATGCAGGAAATTTAAGAGGATCATAGAGGATCATATTGATGAAAATGCTGACCATTCAGGTAAGTGAATTGGAGCACGCAATTTACCATATTCAACTAGATAGAATGCCAACAATGACTAATTAACGTACATTTTATACAGCAAGGAATAAACGCCAAGACCCTCCCACCAATTTAGATGAACCTCTTTTGCTTAACCCTCCAATGGATGAAGGATTTTCACTTGCTAACATACCTAATGTAGACTTCACAACGGTAAATGTTTACTTGTGCACCAGCTTCACCATTTTCTTGTACTTCATGATTGATATATAAGTCATGGAATGCTTTCCTTTTATTTATTTATTTTCATGCATGGTGATTTGCGTAATTTTTTTCCTGGTGAAGATTTTTGAGGATATAGACGATAATGGAAGTGAGTCTCTTACTTTCTGGAAAATTTATATTCTTAGTGAATTTTCGTACTAATTTGAAACTCTATTACTTAAATTTTATATTCTTTATACAAAGCAGACTCAATAAATCATCATCATCAAAGTAAAGAGTTTGATGAAACGCAGATAAATCCTTCAACAGAAAACAATACAGAACATACTGGTGCATCTCTCACCTCCATCCAAAAGCAAAAGCTAAAGCTCATCAACATGTTAACTTGTCCAGAACTTCATACAACTCCGCACAAAAAACTTGCAATAATTAATGGAAGTCAAATAGATTCTCCAATTATACAATACTCACAACCAGCTCCAAGCACAAAGGGCCAAAAATATGTGAGGAAGCAGAAATGGAAGTCTTATCATAGTAGACCATCAGATACACAATTTTCTTTACAAAGGTTTGCTGCAGAGCAAAGAAAGCATACCCATTCTAACAACAACAATAGAGAGGTTGTGAAGAAGGATGAGAACGAAGTTCATCATCAGAGATCAAATGTTGCTCCAACACTACATGTAAACAGAAGAATATATGCTTGTTTGATTCAGTTTACTTTTGAGAAATAATCACTTTTTCTTTACAAGTTTCCTAAAGGATATTTTCAAACATGTATCTACCTTTTATACTTTTCTACTTTTTTCCGTAGTCACAAGGTACATCAGATGCTGCTGAAAAAATGGCTGAGAAACTTGAAACCTCAAAGAAAAAACTTCAAGAGGGATACCGAGCACATCAAAGGGGTTTGTGCCTCTCCTTCAGTTTGTACCTCTAATGTTTTGTTCCGTCGTAGAAAGTTCTATATATACATCAATAATTTATTTCTTAAGCATTAGCTATGTAGCTTCAAATTTCAAACTCTTACTTTTGATAACTATACAAGTTAATTTCTATTCCAACAGATAGAAGGAGCACAAAGTTCATCGAAAAGCATGATCTTCTAAAAGACGAGTATAGCTGCAGAAGTTTACGCCAGAAGTGCAGCAACAGAAGTTGGAGAAACAGATGATCTATTTGATTCAGTCTTGGGTTTGATAATGTAATTAAGTCTTTAATATCATTTAGATCCAAATGTTCATCCTTTATATTTCCGTTTGCAGAAAGGCACATGCTCAAGACTAGATTGGATTTGCTTGTTGCAAAATTTACAGAATTTTTTTGAGCACATATTATTAAGTCTTTAGACTATTGAACCAATGAGGCAGTTTATACATAAGAGACAGGTAGTTCAAAATTCATAACTTACCCCATTTTTTGTGTGTCAGTAGTACTATATATACTTGAAGAATTTATAAGAAATCGTAACTACTTCAACTGCAATCTTAAAAAAATTAATAGAGTTACACGATCTTGTATCTTAGCAATTCATGTACAATCTTAAAACCTTCATTTATATATATAGATATATATTCCGTCTTAATTCCACTATATTTTTCTTCCTAACTTTCTCTTCACTCCATCATTTATCACATTTATTAATTTCTTTCTATTTACCATTCTCTCTTCGTATGTATCATTACTAAATTTTGTCTTATATGTTTTTGAAACTAAAGGTGCGAAAGTTCAAGTCTGCATTCTTGATTTCTTTACCTACCCGATTTCAAGCTGAAATTTTTATTTATCGAATAATAATAATAATAAGTGACTTCAGTCATTCTCTTAGATCCAATTAACTACTTCATAAATTATTATTTTATTATATAATATTCTATTTATTTTTATTATTATAATATAATATTTTATTATAAAAAATTGTCAAGTGAATGTAAATAAAAAAGGCAGTCTGAAACAAAACTTTTTCATTTTTATTACACATGCAGCTACACACGAATTGATTTATCCTAGTGAAAATTATAGGTTTAATTACCTTTTTCGTCCCTATATTTATAGTTAATAGTCAATTTGGTACCGTGGTTTTTAAAAAATTCAATTTGGTCCCTAAGTTTTTTAAAATGTATTCAAAATGGTCTTTTCTGTTAAATATCACCAAACGGCGTTAAGTGGTGCTTATGTGGCAGACACGTGTAAGTTAC
>Ga0123341_1005729_pt1 | contig 11126 bp, 12 predicted proteins | sample Turbeapinknodule_FD_89959 | JGI IMG/M metagenome (GOLD analysis project Ga0123341, IMG submission 89959) | Root nodule microbial communities of legume samples collected from Mexico - Turtle bean Mexico pink nodule | ecosystem: Host-associated > Plants > Roots > Nodule | place: Mexico: Nepantla... | reverse complement strand
TGACCAATCTTTTAATGCAATTTAAGAGTTTGTTAAGATTTGATAACAAACTACATCTTTGAATAAATTCAGAAAAACAGATTTGAGAATTAATCTTTGACAAGTTTTTTGCTAAGAGTTTTTTAGTTTTTCAAAGAGCTGAGATTGGTGAAAGTTTGTGATTGATCAAAGTTGTAGAATAGGATTCTGCTTGTATTGATTTAAGATTATCTTCTGTTACAAGTTTAATCCTTGTACTCTGTGAAACAAGTTTCGTTTTTGTGTTTGCTGAGATTGGTTGTGTGTTCTTGAGGGGATCAAGATCAGCAATCTTGGTGTTGGTGTGTTTGCCAAGAAGAGTGTGTGTCTTGAGGTGTTCAAGGTCATTCTCTTGGTTGTTGTGTAAGTGACCAAGTTGTAATTGCTTAGTGGATTTCCTCAAGGTTTTTGAGAAGACTGGATGTAGCTCTGGATTTGTAGTGAACCAGTATAAACATCTGTGTAAAATCTCTTTATCCTTAACTCTTTAATTTCAGCTTTGTTTGTTGTTTGCTGGAATAAACAATCGATTGTTTCTGTGAAACCGAGTGTTTTTCTGGTTATGCTGTTTTGTTTGTTGTTTTTTGGTAAACTGAATTTCTTATCAATTGTTTTCTGAGATAAATTCATTCTTGTTTTAAAAGTTTGCGAAAATCCTCTTTAAACAATTCACCCCCCTCTAGTTTAAAGCCATCCATTCTAACAAAATGTTCCAACAAAAATATATTTTGGACCACTCTTAACTTAGAACCAAAATATCCTCTAAAGTTATTGTTTTGAGTAATGTGGAAAACATGGTGATCCTCACACCCTGAGGTCTCATAATGTATTTATAGGAGAAAAGACCCCATTCAACCTTCTTACTTTCCTAAATATTTGAAGTTTGATATTTTTCCATGCAAAATTATAGCTATCCTTCAACAATCGAGTCAATTACTTAGTTAGTTAAAGTCTTCCTATTTTCACATTGATATTCTTGGAGATAGCTGCTTATACTCAATCATAAACTGATGTACTCAGGACAAACATACCTTTCAACCATGTCAACTTTTAAATCTAATGGAAAACTATGTACCTGTCATCTAAAATCCAATAGTCTAGGACATACAATCCAATTTTGAATATGTTTATTTTATTAACTAATTTATTAACTAAAGATAACAACTTTTTATAACTCAAACATAGTGAATTTTAACTTAACTAATGATAGGAAATTTGCTAACCTGTCTCAACTTTCTTTAAGCAGATTATTCCTACACCATATCATTTGTGATTGGCACCCAACATGTCAATGTAAAATTACTATTTTATTCTTAATGAAATAGAAATTAGGTTAAAATTTAAACCCAGTAAAACAGTAAATTTTCATAAAAAAATTTACTTCAGGATATATATATCCGTAATTGTGTTATTGTGTTTCGGATATATATATCTGAAATAGTTCTGGATAATTATGTTCGAAAGAATATTTTGCTTGATTTGTTCCAGATGAAAAAATCTGAAATATGCCTCTACCATTCCCTTTAACTTTTTCTTTGAATCTCATGTGGCCCCTGCCAACACATCTCACTCTCTTGGTCCAATTAATTTGAGGAATGCAACCATTTCTTTCCATTGCACTTCCGCCCAAGAATTTTCGGAGTGTTTCACCAAACTATTAGTTTGCTACTTCAATGGCAATAAGGCACATGGTTTCACAATGTTAATTTTATTGTCTTTTCTAGGTGCTTTTGGATTAAAGTCCATAACATTAATTCTTTAAATTTGTTTAGTTGAGTAGGTTTTAATCCATTAAAAATACCAAAATTATCATACTACCAAAAAAGAGTTGAGGATGATTGGCTTCTGGATATGTATATCCAGAAGCATGCATGATATGTCTTCCGATAAAGATATCCATAGTTAAAGAGTACAATTCTGGATGATAATATACGTAGACAAACATGACACTTCTGGATATTAATATCCGTAGGCAAAACTGACACTTCCGGATGTAAATATCCATAGGCAAAACTGACATGTTCGGATGTCAATATCCATAAGCAAATTTGTGACTTCCAGATATTGATATTCATAAGCAAATTTGTGACAAGAGCAAAGTTGAGTTTCAAAGATTACGTTGGGTGCATATAAAAAGTAATATGTTGCAAGAAGAAATTGCCCTTTCTTTAAGATTCAATACTTGCAGTAATGTGACTTTGAATTTCTAACCAGGCTGCAATATTTAATATCAGCACCCAATCTACTATTGAAAATGATAAAAATACTTATCTAAAATAACAAAAGTAACCTTAAACAAAAGAAGGGTGTGAGTTAGATTACCTCCAAAATCCTTTATCTGAAAATATTCTAATTTTTTAATTTGAAACTTTTTCATCTGAAATGCATTTTTAATTGTGTTACAAATTTTTATTTTCAAAATGTATTTTGAATTATATTCATTATTCCAGATTTAAAAATCCAAAATAAGGATAATTTTGGAAATTTAAAAAAAATATAGGGTACAGGTTAATGAACCTATAATACACGTTGCATTGAAGCATTTGGCCCTCACGCAAAACTCATTCACTTTAGTTTAATAAAATAGTAGATATAATCTTGACTAGTTATAGACATTAATATTCTTAAAAGATAGACTATATGAAAAAACTTCTTCAAATTAATTTATACATGAACTACTTTTAACATAGGAAAAAATCTCATTTTATTTTTCCTTAGAAGTTCTTAGTCCAGACGTCCTCTAAAAAGGTAGTAAACATTGGCATCAAGTGCCAACAACATGAAATATAAATGTTTTATTTTGGGTAAAAGGAAATCTCAGCAAACCCTTATTAACTGGTGAGCAAATAAAATGGCCTTTCGTAGCAGTTACAGTTATAATCTTGTGAACAAACGTTTTTTATATTGCATCATCACAATGAGCAACTTGTTCCATGGCCAATTATTAACCTCTACTGAGCAAATACAAAATTGAATTAACTTACTTATCACTACCAAAGAATATTTCTTTCTGCGGTACCTGTAATACAATCAATACTTTAATTATGGCAAAACCTGGTAAGAAAAATTGCTTGTAAAGACTATATCATACACTGAATGTTACAAAATTTAATCGAGGATAAACTCCTCATTCCTCTGGCCTTTTACTTGTCGCTTTATGTCCTCTTTTCATTCCTTTGGTCTTTTACTCATGGCTTTCCGCTTGTTAACATCAAGGTATTTCTTGCGTAAACGAATGGCTTTTGGTGTAACCTTCACGAACAAAAAGTAAAACGTACGAGAATATATAAGTGAGAAAATCAACAAAAGTCATTGATGTCAAATGAATATCACCCATTTACGTTAAAACTTTAACAAAAAAGTAACAATGTAAGTAAACAAGGCAATTGTCGTGTAAATTGCATGCAGAAATTTACCTCAATAAGCTCATCGGAAGCTACATAACCTATAGCTTCTTCAAGTGTCATCTGCAACCATATACCACCATCAAATGTTACAACCATCACAGTATAGCTGCCTTTTTGCTAACTACTTTTCAATTACATACTAAATACAGCCTGAAAGTGATGCCAAGTCTAAAACATAAATGCACGGTGGAATCCAAGAAGCGAAAGGACACAGTTTATTGAATATTGATAGTCACCATTTGATATTAGACTTCACATGCTTCATAAACTTTTGACAACAAAAAGTTAAGAAAATATTTTGCTTATGAACCATTATCTAAAACAATTATTGTGTATGATCTCTGACAATCAACAAACAACAGCTTCAAGAAATTTCATAGTTCAGGCGAGGTAAATATTTATTTGAATTTTCGTACTTCAAAAAAAAAATTTGTAGGAGGATACCTAAAAATACCAGGGCATGTGAACTCTTCACTAGATCTAATCAAATGATAAGTCCTAAAACTAATTGCTGGATATCATATGCATGAATGAATTGATACCATGAACCCTACTTGGTAATGTAGTTATTAGTATTAGAAATCTAATTGTCTAAAAATAAGCAAGTTGTAACAGCGTAATTTTGCCAGACAAACTACATACCAGACGAGGGGGAGTCAGCCTAACATTCTCATCTTTGGAAGCAGAACGTATATTTGTAAGTTCTTTGGACCTCACTGGATTCACCTGAAATATCAGTATTTCTCAGCGAGACACCTTTGAAATAGAACTAGCATTTTAAGTTAAGAATGCTTCTTACATCAAGATCTGTATCCCGTGAATGTTCTCCAACAATCATTCCATCATAGGACTGGAAACCAAAAATCAGTAAGTACTGTAGCTAGCAGAGCTTATATATGCAATAAAAGAAAAAAAGCTATGTTACTTGAAAATCCTCTTAATTTTTCTTTAGCAGTCACAAACTCCCTAAATGAAAAAACACAATCAAAACAAAAAGATTTCTAACTACATGGACTCGAGCAATTAATGCAATGTATTCACTATTCAAATAAATGGTAAATAAGTATAGGCAAGAAAAACACATGGACAAAATGATTGCTATCAGAAAGTCATATTGAATATTTGAACAACAAACTCATCATTAATCCATAGGCAAAACAGTATGTGAAGGTCTAACAGACTAATTTATTTTTTTTAGACGAACTAGGAGGCTTAAAAAAATGAAAACTGCAATGGAGACACTAGCAGCATATTTACAAAGATAAGAACTTACGTTACATATAATTATAATTCATGAAAGAGATACGAAATTCTAACCTCCATTCCAGGATTTACAAAAAGAGTCCCTCGAGCTTCTAAGCTCATCAATGCATGAGCTGTAATAGTACCAAAACCCATGGACACCTGTTCAATTAAGTAAACAACATTGGATAACCACAGGAGATAAAAACCACACAACTGAGACAGAGCAAAGCGTATCATGTGAGTAGTAACTAAGTGTAGTTTAATTATTGTCTTTAAGGACAGGGGCAGCCAAACATACCAGTACTCCTTTCCTGACATTTCCAAGAGGACCTCGAAATTGTTCATATGCTGCAACATTTCAATAAAATGCATATTATGAAAAAATAAAATAATTAAAAGACATGATACTACAGTAAGCCACACTGCAAGAAGGGGAGTCAAACAAAGTGTGGAGAGTTAGTAAAATAAGACTAAGCATAATAGCCTGTGTTGACATTTAATAAGCAAAACCTCGTGGGAGCAATTAAAGAACATGATTTGCAAAACATAAAGCAAATAAATTAAAAACTCACATCATTACGTGCAAGTTCAAAGAAAAAGATATTAATTTATGCAGAGAATGGATACCATGGAAAGCACGATGCATGAATCCAGTTCCACGTGTGTCACTGCTGAACACACTCCTGTACCCAACCAGACCCCTGAACAAACAAATTCAAGAAGTTATTAAAGTTCTTGCATGCTTCATAAGATCTGATATCACTAGAACCGTGATACCAAAGAAGTTATATCTCCATTGATGACAAACATCCATGAACATAATTTCAGAAATTATTCAAGTGGCTCCCTGGGATCCAACCACAATAGGGAAGCAACCAGAAATCTGGACTATTATTAATCAGTGAGAAATGCCTTCTGGATTCAACCATGATACCAGAAACTATTTATAACGGATAAAAATTATAGAAAAACTATACTTGAGTGTATAACTGATGTCCAATAATTCAAAACGCATTTACTCAAAGATTCATTCCTTTTTTTCTCTTTCCTAGTCTCTAGGCCCAAGGTTATTTTGGAAAGCCACTAGGATCACAACAAGTGGTAATTATCTCCCCTAAAAGGGCAAAGGAGATAATAAGAAAGAAACAGGAGACCTGAGAATGCAATTTCTTCAAAACCATGCATCTATAGTATTTCCATTAAATAGAAATATATTTTACCTATGATAATACAATACGAAAACTACCATTTAAGTGTGGGGTGAAAACAGATCAAAAAGAAAAATTCAGAGAGAAAGGTAACTCAGCTAACCTTGATGGACAAGTCAAAGACAATCTAGTTCGACCAACAGTTCCGGGGACAGGACCCATGTCATTAACCTCAGCTCGTCTATGAGATAAGGCCTCCATTACCAAGCCAACATGCTCATCATTTACCTGGAATAGATCCATTATCTTGTTAGAACATAGAATAGATCCCCAAACTCTTGGACAAGCATACTATGAATGGCAAGTTGAATTATTACCTCAATTGTAACTTCTTCTACGGGCTCAAGCTTATGACTCTTTTCAGTTTTATACCTAATAAATCCATAGAAAAGTTCACTAAACCAGTATACAGAAACATAAAAAGACACACGAGCTCAGACGACGTATAATGTATCACTTCACATCAGAACCACTAAACCACCAAAAAGTACAAAAAATGTCTAGGTCGAATATTTTAAATGGGTAGAACTTTTACAAGATCTATTAGATGAGAAGAAAAACCCATACAATATCAGCCTTTAAAACTATGTTATGCAAGCTCCGTGCTTCTTGGATGTTATTCATGAACTTCAGTATTTTGTTAATAGAAATTAAAATCTTGCTGTTTCAGGAATCTTACTAGCATTGTTATGTGGAAGGGACTTGTACAAGACCTAAAATAGCAGTGGAAACAGGGAGTATTAGCGTTTTGTATCACATTACTACTATATCTCTAATATCCTTTTTTATCTTTTCCTATAGTTTCGGTTAGATACAAAACCATTCCTGAGGCTTCAATTATTTCAAAGACAGGGTATTAGACTTCTATAACTAAGAACTAAAGAATTTAATTCTTTCAGATATACAGTAAATACAAAGCTTCCAGCATTTACTCAATATTTAAAATTTAGTGCTAGGCAAGCAAAACAAAATCGTGTCAAAGCTGATATCACAAATAATTTGGAGCTTATTCAGTCCTTGGAAACTCACATGACTTTAGGTGGAGACACAGATAACTCAAATCCTTCACGTCTCATATTCTCAATTAAAATACCTATTAACAAAGATGACATAAGAAGCTGTGTAAGCACAGCAAATCATGGAGTTTTTGTAAGAATACAACAGAGTATCATGCAATCTCAGAGAAACAGGAACAAACCTAGCTGTAGCTCTCCTCTTCCCTGAACTTCAAATGATTCTGATAAGCCAGGAAGCACATTAATGGCAAGGTTGGTTTCAGCTTCAGCCGCTAGTCGATCACCAATTCTTCCCCCAGTCAACTACAAAAAAGTTCATCATCAGTCTATACTCAATAAAGTTACCAACAAGTACAAACATGTCATAACTTTTTATGCAAAAGCTAGAAAATACTGCTTTAATTCAAAGATAACAAAGGGTATGATGGAGGAAGAGTTGCTCCATGTAATTCCAAGCTGAATTAATGGAAGGAAGCTTGGAGGATTTGCAGCGGAAGATATGAATTGAAGGAAGAATGATTTCTGAATTGGAGGAAGTGCAAGAGTTGCATGTTCAAGCTTGAAGAAGAAGAAGCTTCTTCAAAGGTTTCCTTAGCTCTAGGTTCTTGGAACTCTAGAAAAGTGAGTGAGACAAGAGAGTAAGAATTCTGAATTTGCAGAGTTTCTATACTCATTTACCAAGTATGAATATACAATGAGGCAGCCCTATTTATAGGAATTGGGAAGGGAAGGTAGCTTGCAAGTGAAGCTACACTAACCTTAGCTTGCATGACAAGTTAGGGTTAGGGTTAGCATAGCCAGCCATGCTTCTTGGAAACCCTAGCTTGCTTCCCAAGTTAGGTTTTCTAGAAGCCTCTCCTTCCTTTTGATGAGTTTTACACATGCCTCAAAAACAAAGGAAAACTGTGGCTCAGAATACAAAGCCAGAGAAAGGAAACCTATTCTATTTCGTACAAAATTATACAAGGCTTAAGAAAGAAATATATTCTTCTGTGTCTCTGCTCTTGGCCTGAATTGTGGTGGCTGGCTTTGGCTAGATGGATCTCCATCTGGGTAGGTGTGTGTTGGGAACTTGGGATTTGAGAAGAATGCCCAAAGCTTTTTACACAACAACAGAAGGAAGAAAATGAAAGTAAAAGTAAGATAAACAGCAAACACCACTTACATGAGTGCCATCACGACCAGCCAATGGGGAGTCATTCACACCAAAAGTCATGGAAATTGTTGGAGGGTCCAATTCAACTGTTGGCAAAGCAGACATAATCTGGAACATAAAACCGTTTTCAAATTACGAATTACATGCTAGAAAGGTTCACGAAATATAAGACAATAAGTTCATAATGAATTGAATATAAATTTAATAAAACATCACCCAGTAAACATTTTGTCAGGAAAATTATTGAAAAAAAAACTCAACTTGAAGTAAATGCCCAATTAAATATCAAAGTAAATACATAATTAAACTTTAAATTGCCATACGGAGATTAAGTTAGCAGAGATTATATTTTATAAAAATTAAGAACAAATAAATTTTATAAAATACAAATAAATTTATCTATTCATTAGCTTACAACAATTTAAAATAAAAAATATATATTGGCAACATCAAATATCCATAAAAAATAAGGAGCCAAACCATATGTATCTACTGAAAAATTAAATACCTCCACAGTTGCCACTGTATGGCCTATTGACGGACTGGATAGGCCAGCAAATGATATTATATCACCAGCTCCAGCACAATCAGTTAGAACCATGTTTGTACCCTTCTTTTTCATCAGTTTCACCACCTAAAAAATGAAAAATCGTATAAAACTAAAGCTTCCAGTAGAAGGTCAAGATATCTTAATCTAATAGAAGCTATTACCTTTTAGAAAAAAACTACACTAAGCACTTCAACATTTCAGTTCAAGCCATCTGTAAATAATTAGTACTTTCAGGAATCTCTTAGTTCTTATGATTCCACTACATTTTGAATATAACTAAATGACTTTTATCTACCCTACATGTTTAAAAATCGCATATTATGTTCCATAAAGAGTTGATTAAGGACATGATTGATATCTAAGCATGAAAATATACTGCCCTTTTCAGAGACACTAACAGTGATGCCAATATGGTTTTACTGTTGATTTCCCAGCTAGTCGTAAATTCAATGTCAATATAATGTTTCGATACAAATATTAGACATATATAATATAAAGGTTACTTGCTTATTACGCACTTTATTTACCAGTAAAAACGAAGTATGTATGAAATATTTGGCAATATAAGAATATATGAAAACATTCTTCCCTAACACTAAATCTTGTTGCAATGCATAAGTGCAATATGTCAAATATTCTCTTCATGGATAACAGACAAACTTTTAAAATGTATATCATAATACCACCACCAAGTTCTACACAACACACCAATAGAATGCAAAAAATAAGAGAGAAATTACAGGGTAACTTCATAAATTACAGATTAGCTGAAAAATTACCAACCATAATATTAATAGTACCAGTCTACCCCTCTACAATAGCAATTCCAAGTTTATACACCCACAAACCTTTCCCTCTTCAATCTTTTCAGCGCCAGAATCTTTATTCCGTAGCCCATGAACCCGGTCACCTACACGAACAACCCCAGATGATATGCGTCCAGTCAAAATCCGCCCAAGATAAAAATCACGTTCCATCATTGAAACCTGAAAAGCACTATTAAGCATTGTTTTTGACTGATCCCAAGTATACAGACAAAAAGTAAAAGAACCAATAATTCAAAGAGGATATACAAGAGAAAGAAAATAAAACCACAGCTTGCTAAAGCTATTATGCTTTTGACATGTGGGCTCCTACAAGGCTAAAATTAACTGTAGCTTGTATTATTTGTATAAAGTAGATTTTCTGAGTGATGAACTAAGGACCATTTGTAATGTTCACAATAGTTTGTGATCCACCGACAAGTGTATCCATGTTGAAGACGTATCAAGCTCGGATACGTCTAAAATTAATAAAAAAAATATATATGCAAATATCAGGCACAGATACACATAACAGCTTTAGAATCAGAATAAATAGCCACGGTTTTGAAGGATATATTTTCTAATTTCTGAGATTGAGAGGATATAATATAGCACGCAGATACTCTAAAATACATATATGCAGTGTCAATAATAAAAAAAAAAGATATGCAAATATCAGACACAGATACACGTAACAGCTTTAAAATCAGAATAAATAGCTACAGTTTTGAAGGATATATTTTCTAATTTCTGAGATTGAGAGGATAAATATAGCGGGCAGATATGCATAACAGAAATTGATAAACTAAGTTTTCTATCACGCACAGATACGATAACAACTTTTAAAGGATACACGTAAAATATCACTTTTAATTTTCTATGAAATGGTGCAGCAAATGAAAATTATTTGATGCGATGCATCCATGAAAACTATTTGAAGAAGGCGGAAAACTATTTGAAGCAGTGCTCATGTTCAATTTTTTTTATTCTTGTCAATGTTTACAGGGAATGCTTGACACAGTACATCTTGTCTCTTTTTTTGTCTTCTTCCAAAGGTATTTATTTTTCTTTCCTTTATATACTAATTTTTTTCATTCTTTGATCACCACCGCCACCAACTCTTCAAGTATATAGTCGTAGTCAAACGTCTCATCGTTCATAAGATGACTCTCTTCTAGTGCCAACACCTCCACCCCCTCCGACTCCGATAGTTGAACCTCCGACAGTTGAACCTAATCCTCCTATTGCCATCCGTAAAGGTATAGTTCTACCTGTAATCCCTCTCCATATTATACTGTTTTGAGTTACCATAGACTATTTCAACTTTTTTATACTTATCTTCGTCTATTTCTTCTGTATCCATTCCAAAATCTGTATGTGATGTCTTAGTCCATCTTGGTTGGCGTCATGCCATGCTTAATGAAATGAATCTGCTTCAGAAGAATGGAACTTGTTTCTTTGCCATCTAGGAAATTTTTTGTTGGTTGTAGGTGAATTTTTGCTATCAAAGTTGGTCATGATGGTAATATTGATCGTCTCAAAGCTCATCTCGTGACTGAGGGATATACCCAAATTTTTTGTTTAGACTATGGTTATTACAAAGTGGACTTTAAGCCTAACTCAACCCCATAAAACCGGCTCATGAAGTTGAGGTTTGCACCCACTTATATACAATGAAAGGCTCTAATCTCTAGTCGATGTGGGATCTCCAACACACCCCCCT
>Ga0123341_1005728_pt1 | contig 11127 bp, 5 predicted proteins | sample Turbeapinknodule_FD_89959 | JGI IMG/M metagenome (GOLD analysis project Ga0123341, IMG submission 89959) | Root nodule microbial communities of legume samples collected from Mexico - Turtle bean Mexico pink nodule | ecosystem: Host-associated > Plants > Roots > Nodule | place: Mexico: Nepantla... | reverse complement strand
TTAAACAAAGCAGGAACCTTGAGCCTCTGTTTACTGTCCTTGTCCCAGAAATTAAAAGCACCGTCAGATCCGGCAGTAGCAAAAGTGTGATGCACCTGAAAGCCAAGACATAAAATCAGATCTCACATAGAAGAATATTAAATCTACAGCTTGAAAATAAATTAAACTAATTTTGATGTCATATGGTACTACCGGATGGAAATTTAAGGAGTTGACTGAATATATCTCATTGTTCTCTCTGTGGCATTTAAAAGTAAAATTCTTGCTTTGTTGTGCATCATCCAGGTGATGTACTCCAACCCTTCCTTCTATGGAGCCAACCTACAGAGAAACAGTGTATAGTCAATACTCCATAATGCCAGCAGTTCAAATTTTTTAAGCAAAAAATATCTTTCAGCAGATATACAGCAAGCATTTGACAAGAAAAACAGCAGGAAAAAAACAAAAGCATAGATGCGACAGTGGAGGTGACTTGGTGTTACAAAATGTATGTGAGCATTATCACTTCTAAGAATTTTAATTATTTTGCCAAAGTGAGTCCTAATTTCATTAAGAAAAGGCATGAAAAATAGACAAATGTTAAGACCAATTATTCACTAACTAAACTCAAGTATATTGGGAGTATTCATCAATGAATATGTAACAATATTTGAACCCAAATGTCAGAATGAATGGTGGAGAAAGCATAATACAATTGGTTTCATATTTCTTTCAAAAAGAAGACTTAACAGATTTTCCTAATTGACATGACTCTCACTAAGATTTGAAGTTTGTTAAGCCTAGGAACAATTTTCTTCAATTTTGACCAGTGTGGATAACCCAATCGATCATGCAAAAGTTTAAGTAACGGAAGTGCAAGAAAGGATATGGCAAAGTTGGTATTAAGATAATATATCCTCATGATTCATGTCCAACATCAATTAGTCAACCCATACCACACTCCTATAAGACATAAGAGTTAGCATCAAATGTCATAGAGCAACTTAATGAGTCGATTAATTGACTCCGAAATTACATTAAAAAGACAACTAATAACACAAAGGATAAATTATAAGTTCAAGGAAGGAGATAGAGATATTTGTCTAACTAACAAGGAGAAACTTTGGATTCATTGGCTGTGGTGATAAAGTGAGGAAATTTAGGCAAGGAAATGGAGAGTATAAGAAAATTATTACAAAAAACACAATTAGAAGCACCTAAATCATTTGTCCATGGACCTTGATTTTCCATGGATTGAGAAATTCAAGTGATTGAAACACTAAGAGCTTTGGAAGATTGTGCTAGGCAGCAGGATTTTAATCTCAAATATTTCTAATATTCATTATCAAAAAATACTTTAGAATAAGGAGATTTGATCATAACTCTTAGGAGTTTGAACACAAAGAAGTCTTCTAGTCAAACTCTCCACTAAAAGAACTTCATGAGTAGAGAGAATTTGATCACCAAAATCATCAAAGTTTGTATTCATGGCACGGAAAATTATTACAATATACAACTAGTCTAATTTCGAAATTTCTTCCAATGAATTAGTTTGCAATAACATCTTCACTTCAACAACAACTAGAGTTTCCTCATAGTAAAGGTCATATCATGGTTTGTTTGTTTAAAATATCCGAGCTTATTAGGAGAATCAAAGAGGTGTTTGCCACTCGGATATATTTGCATTTGAAATAGAGCTAAGTTCAATTTCAAAGTGGTCATGGTATCCTTGACGAAGGAATCATAATTCCATAGAGGCAGACTAAGATGAATAATTCTTCCAATTGAATCTTGATCTTGAAATGGTCAAAGTGGCTGAAAAGAAAAGAGCAGAACCTATCGAATCCATTCTAGAGAGGGAGAACAATGATCAAACCTAAAAATAGAGAAAAGAAACCCTAAAATCATGAGAGAGCATGTGTTCCAACACAAAGGTACATTGGAACAATAAAATGAGGTTAGAAATGAAGGCAAAAGAGTCTAGCGAGTAAGACAAAGGTTTTGCCAAGTGGTTCTGACAACAAGAAGGTAGCATGTGGATGACAGCGCCACAAATGGGATGTGTGTAGATTGGCGCATGACAGGAGGTGGCTAATCAATTGGTCCACACGCTTCTTGAGGCACACCCAACCCTAATTTTTTTTAAAAAACGAGGGCAGACGACAGCTACGGTAGTCGAAAGCAGTGATGACAACAACAGATGTTGTCAGAGACAATGAAGAAGACAGAGCAGGACCCTAGCTACTCTAATACTAAGTTTTTGAACAAATAAGATGGATAGAACATTGTATTCAACCTATACTATAGTGCTTTTTATTGATGTATATATATAGGATACAAAAAGAGGCTAGGAACTTGCCTAAAACCCCTACCTTAAAGCTTTGTACACACAAAAGAAATATTAATAAAATAACAATACATTTGAATAGGCATGAAGTGATAGGTACAATAGGATTGGACCACACATATACCATGTTGAGAATAAGGAGTTTTAACTAACACTTGAGAGATCACTCTCAGTTGATCTATCAATATAGAAAAATATACAATCTGAATTACAAAAGGTTGACAAGAAAATTTACACACTAGGACCCTATAATATGGTTGATAGGTACAGCAAAGACAACAACTTTACAAGATATTCTAGAACAACTCAGTCTGTTACAAAGTTATGGTTTAGTTGTTGGATGATGTGTCTTGTATTTTTGAGTTTGTCTCTTGGGTAAGGTCCTTCAGCTTCATGACAATGATCTTGTTTTGTTGTTGGATGCATGTCTTTATTTGAGGGTGTGACCGCTTTGGTGGGGTGAGACAACTGTATCTGGTGGGTTTCTATATCTTGGTCTGGTTTTTTACCTTGATATGTAGTACAATGTTTGTCGGATCCTTAGTTGGTAGGGTTCTAGGATCTTGTAATTTGGGGTTTTGTATAAGGGTTGAGACACTCCTGAAGTGTCTCTTTTTATTTTATTTATTCTTTGCTAATCAAAAAAAAAAAAAACAAGATATTCTAGAAGACAATAAAAATGTTATAGCACACATATTGGCTATGTTCTCAAACCTAGTACATGTCTGTCTAGTAGTCATGGGTACCACAAAAAAATCAAAAAAAAGAGAAATAGATACTGATTTTTATAAGTTGTGCCCTTTTGTATTTTTTTATTATTCCTACAATTTGGTAATGTTTGTATAAATGATATTTTCAAATATATGTATATTTTGTGAATTTATATATCCTAGATATTTGAAAATTTCCATTCTTGCAACATAGGTTTGGGCATTCTTGAGTTGTAAAGGATCTTCAAAACATTAATGTGTAAGCCTAAACCATGTACCAAATTGCCACATATCATAGCAGTAATGAGATTGCATAAAGTAAAGAAGGAAACAATAAGACTTCTATTAGTGTATTTAAATGTGAAAGTTGAATACATACCAAAAACCCTTGTTGATCTGGAAAAGCCGCAACACATCTTGTTTGATATTTCAGTGGAGATACAATTCTCTTGTATTCAGTCTGTTGGGATTTCAATATAAATTAGAAGAATAACATATTTATAGAAACCAATAGCTCCTCAAATATTAATATGAAGTCGGTGCTTCTGAATTTCTCCTTGTTAAATTCATGTAAAACCAAAAGGAATAGAACTAAATACAAACAAATCATGTGAAAATAGCAAGTAAAGTTGGAAAAATAACTATATGCATATATGGGCGATATCAAGTGGAGGATGCTTTTAATGAGAATAGGAGTAAAATTAGGTTGTTCAACCACAACATGGATAGTCAAGATTAAAAGATTTCATATGGGCACTAGATCACTTAAAAAGTCAATAATATTTTTAAATGTTGTGGATTTTAATCTTGACCATGCATTATAAGATCTAATGGTCAATACCCATTCTTCTCATTACAAAGAAAAGGTCCTCCCTATTACATACCCTGATATATACATAAGTATATGCATACACAAAAAGGGAAAAAAGGTGGTTAAATATGGTCATTCGTATATGAGTTGCATTTTCACGAGTTTGTTTTATATTTTCTGCACTTCAATCACTGTCACAACCTGTAAGATAAATTCTATATTGTCTATTATTTGTTGACTCCTTAAAGAGATACCCTATGATGTTGGTTACTTGGTTATCAAGATAGTAAGAACATGTAGAATTTAACAAATTGTGTACAGAACAATATAACTAACTATAGAAATATTCTCTGGTGAGGTGAAGTAGTGTAGAGGTGGGCAGGGGTTTCAACTGTAGAGAGTGAGATCACTGAGAATATTCTCTGGTGAGGGGAGCCTGTGGATTGGGCTGATAAGGCACCACTATCAGATTATCTTTCATTTCTTGTTATTTCTTTGTTCTAAAATATCAATTACAGTACCATGCAGTGAAGCTTGTCACTAGAACTCATGTTACACAAATTAGACAACAGTAACAGAATTTCATGTTGAAACTTCATCTCCTAAGCATAAAAGTCAAAATTTATATTATAATGCCAACTCATACAAACGTACAAACAACAACACAGAAAAATAATTTAGAAAGAAGAAAGAAAGATTACTTGAGGATTTTGCAAGTTGAAGACAATCAGATTTCGATCTGCAGTTCCCACTACCATCAGAGGATATTTGACAGTTATTGCATAACACCGATCAGAAAGTTGTTGTGTATGCACTGGATTTGGTTGCCTTGTATCCCAATACCTAAAATAAAGGAAGTACAGTGTAAAACAGACAATACAACTTTTTACTACTGTATGTTTTCAATACAAGTCACAATGTTATCCGAATAAACAATCATAAACTTCTTAAAGATAAAACAAAAGGAAAAATGGTCATTTGCCAAAGCTTCACACCATGAACCAAGTATTTAGTAATGATGCATAAAATGGTTATATCTTAACTTCTTTTTCAGCAAGTTCTTGAAAAGACCGAGAGTGAGAATAAACTGTTCCAAGTGAATCCAAACATTATGACATATACATTTTATAAACACAGTTATTCTATTTGATTCTTCCTAACCTATCCTAAAAAGAAACATATGCACACACACTACAATATTCGTGATCAAGCACACAATAAATGCTCACCCCACCAAAACATTAACAGAAATTGTGACCTAAACAGATGTAGTTTCAGTGATCCCAAATCAAATTAGGAATTTTTCAAATGATCATAGCATGTGTTACATTTAACTAGTGCAATTTATATAGAGTACAACACGTGTTATGTTGTTTTACATTTAAAAAAAAAATGCTCTCTACTAGCTAGAATAATGTTCATCTGAACTGGGCACACTTTGTTGAGGGAAATTTTATTTAATCCAAAGGCGTATAAGGGAAGACCAAGGGCCTACACTCCTCAAGGAAAAGTACTCTTTTGCTCATTTATACACCTAACCTAAAGAACTGCTATGTTAATTACTACCATCTCCCGTGCAGACACAAGCCTCCTAATCCCGTGCCAACCTAAAATACAAACTACTGTCACCTCAGCTAACTCAATCTAGAGCCTCTCTTAGTGCGTGTTTGGTTCACCTTACTTGACAATATCAATTGTTCTTTCATACGAACTTAGTGAAACATGCCATCCTTCTAGAAACCCTCTTAATTTCAAGATGCAGAAAAATGATCAAGATGCATACTTCAGGGTCTTGTCCCAGCTTCCAGTAGCTAAAAGATTCATCTCCGGTATCCAGGCAAGATCTTTCACAGGTGCATCGTGCATGGCAACCGTCATTGGTTGTCCACCAGAAGTAAGCGGCCACATCTTGACCTGCTTGTCACAGCCCCCAGAAAAAACTGTTGTTCCATCATCCTTCCAAGCAGAGCACAAAACCTTCACGAATAAAACAAACAGCAGGTTCAAAAACTGCCCCAATGGCAATGCCACTTCAGTCCCAAACAACAATACTAATCAATAATCCATCTTTCCCAATAAAACCTATTGGAATTTGGAGTTCATAACCATTACCGGTTGGTCATGAGAAATTGAAGCCTTGGGAGTACTGGAGACAACAGTCCCATTTCTTGTTACCTCCCAACATCGAACCTATCAAAGTAGAAACTGACAGAAAATTAGAATGAAGGTTTAGCATTTAGGGTTTCTTGTTTTGTCTTTAGAATTGATAGTAAACAAGAATTTAATTAAAAGAGTGAGAGAAGGAAACCTGATTATCCCATGAAGTAGCGACGAGGAAATTGGCCTTGGGACTGAACGAAAGACTGGAAATTGAATCAGAGGGTGGTTGGGCTACCTGAAAATTTCATTTTCCAGGGAAAAAAACACTGAACAAAGAATGTAACAGATTCAACAATGAAGAATGAGAACATTGTTATTATTATTGTTATTATTATTACCTCAAAGGATTTGTTGGGATTGGTATTTGCGGCTCCGAAGGTGGACATTGTGACCAATGATGAATGAAGAACACAGAAGGAGAAAGAAATTGAGAAATTGGGGCGTGGGAAAGAAGAACGAAAGGTTTGAACTGAAAGCAAAAATGCTGCAATGCATAGGGTTTGAATGAAAATGGGTCACACTAGTAACATTATTATCCTTACTTGCTTTTACTTCTTACATCGCCTTTTTCTAACTGCACCGCACATTTTTTGACCTGCACCCCTATAATTGGAGGAAATGACAGAACTATCTTGTTTCTCTCTCAAAGCACCCTACCACTACTATCAGTTAGAAAAGGAGAAAAAACAAATCTTGTTTTGAAAAATTCTTTTTAAAACATATGAAATGAAATGTGTTGTGAAAAACTTATTCTAGAAAACCATCCTAGACAATAATTATAAAAATATAGATAATAATTATAAAAATAAAATATTAGATACATAATAATAAAACTAAAATACAGATATACATTACAAATAAAAATAAAAAATGAGGATACACAGACACGAGAGCGTTTGTGTTCCACTAATAATAATGTGTTCCGCTAGTAATAATGATAGTAATAGTAGGTAAATAGAGATATTTGATATATATATATATATATTTAAATATTATATTTATTATAAATCATATTTTTTTAATTTAAATATAGGTTTCTCTTATGCTTAAATTTAGAATTTTTTTAATAGTAAGAAATTATCTAATTATTTATTTGTTCAAATATAAATATAAATAATTTTTTAAAAAAATATTTATAATTTTTGTGCATTGTTTCCCTTTTTTATTTGTGTGATAACATTAAATGGAACGCACCTAAAACCTTGTTAAAATGTAAATTATTTTGTTTTGGGCTTTATTGGACTCTTTCGTTTTTGGGCCTTTTCCCCTCAGCTTGGCCCTTTTACATTTCCTTTATATTTACTTTTTGTAACACTTCTTACACTTACACTTTTTTATTAATGAAATTAATTCAATTTTTTTTTCTTTGCTCTTTTGGTTCTTTCTCTCTATGTTTCAGTGTGCAGTTCCTAAGTTCTTGATTCTAGAGTTTGTGTTTGCTACACTTCTTCCGATTGCATTGCATGTGATTTACTTTGTGATTTTTTCTCTTATTTCTTTTTCATTTTTTTGCTGAGTTGAATTTGACTGATGTATATTTGATTAAGTTTAACCCTGTGTAAGGATTAAAAGATGTCAATCTTTATATAATCTGTGAAAATTTCATTGGTGGTAGAACTTGGGAGCCATGTGCTCCTTATTTGTATTACAACATTTATTATATTTTATTGTTGAAAAATCACAAATCCCCCTTTTACTTTATTGTTATTACTAATTTTCATTGTTTGCAGATAAATTTTAAACTCTGATTCACTAGATTCACTATTAGATTCGTTGGGTGATGACTTAGGATCATCTAACCACTTCTATACTATCATCTTTTTTGTGTTAGATATTCTAACATTGTTGTTAAACAATCTCTGCATTGGAATTGGAAAATCTTTTAACTTGATTGCAAAATTAATGTTATCAGTCCCCACCATAATTTATTATGGAAAACTACAGAAAAACAAAAAAAAGATCTTTGAAGCCAAATTTTGAGTCCAAGAGTCGATTACATGGAGGGAAGGTGTTAGGACCCTATGACGTTTGTCCTAAGGCAGTTTAACTTTAATTAAATGTGTGAAATGAGAGTGGTTTTTAAAGATGTTCATTTTTCCCCAAAAATCAACAAAAATACATATAAAAACAAAGAAAAAGGTTTTGAAATTTTTATTTAGCACAATTAGGATTGACATTATTGATGACTATTTTGCGGCAAGTGTACCGAGCCAGAAGTAATAGTTTTTTCCTAAGGACGGATATTGAACCCATAAGAAGCAATTCTAAAATCTCAAGTATAATATTCACCATCATAAAATGTGTAAAAGTTTGTTGGAAAGGTTGTTTGTATTGTGAATTTACAAGAAATTAAATAAAGCAAAGTAAAAGATTTGTATGAGTCAATTGAGAAAATTGAGATTGACATTCATCCTTCTCACTCGTCTGTATTTTTAAAAGCATATAATATTAAATCTTGATTGATATTGATGCACATATAAAAATCATTCATATTGATTCCTTGCATACAAAATTATTAAAAGAGTCTCCTAAATATCGATTCTTTGTATATTTATAAAAACTCCTTATCGTTACAAACATATTTTATAGAGAAATTAACATTTCAAATATATTCCTAACATTCAAATATGTTAAGCATTATCCTTTAGGTCAGATGCTTAGAAGGACTTTCCAGTCAAATCTAAGGATCAAAATCATGAATAATTCCAATCATCAATCAAAAACTAAATATTATAGATAAATATCACCTCAATACATAAGAGTTTGAACTAATTACTCCCAATCACAAAGGGAAAAATTAGCCACTAATGTTAGCCATTTCAAGCATGGAAAGCAAGAAAATAAGATTTAAGATGTTTCTCCTTAACGACTGCCTCCTCTAAGGTTTTCTATTTCTCTCTATTTTACTAATGATCTCCAAGGTTATGCCTCATGCCTTCTATTTAACCTAATTGGGCTTGGGATAAGTGACATTTCGCTTAAGCGAGATATTACTTGCCTAAGCGAGTTTTAGGAGAAAAAACCCAACTTCGGGGAGTGAACTTACTTAAGCGAGCCTTAGACGAGTCTTAGGCGAGTTCCTCTAGAGAATAAACAAAATTGGTTTCAAACTCGCTCAACCAAGATATTGTTTGCTCAAGCAAGTTTCATGAGAATAAAAAAACCAACTTTGATGTCAAACTCGCTTAAGCGAGCCTTGAGCGGATCTTGGGCGAGTTTGAGCGAGTTTTCAATGTTCCAGCTTTGTCTTTTCATCTTGTCTTTAACTTGTTCATTCTCCTTTAGCACTTTTATCTCCATTTTTAGAAAAGATGGTGTGTGCCTACATAAAAATTAATTAATGGGTTTTCAAATTCAGAATAAGGGTAATTTTGGAAATTTAAAAAACATAGGGTGCAGGTTAAAATTGATATGGTGCTCAAAGAAATTGCCTAATGCTACTAGTGTGACCCATCTTCATTTGAACCCTATGCATTGCAACATTTTTGCTTTATGTTCAAACCTTTTGTTCTTCCGTCCCACCCCTCAATTTCTCAATTTCTTTCTCCTTTTGTGTTCTTCATTCATCATTGATCACAATGTTCACCTTTAGAGTCGCATACACTTTAAACCTTAAACCCTAAACCATAAATCCTAGACCCTTAAATCCTAGATCTTTGACCTTAGACCCTAAACCATATACCCTCGACTTAAACCCTAGACCCTCAACTCGAAATCCTAAACCATAGACCTTATACCATAGGTCTTATATGATAGACCTTAGACCTTAGACCCTAAACCTTAAGCACATGACCCTTAAACCTTAGACCCTTGAATTCTATACTTTAAACCCTGGACCACATGCCATAAATCCTAGAACCTTAAATGCTAGACCCTAAACCCTAAACCCCAAACCCTTAGACCATATACCATAAACCATCAACCATACATATTAAATGTTATACTCATAAACCCTATGTCGTAGACTCGCAACCCTATATCATAAACCCTAGATCTTAAACACTATACCCTTAGATCCTACACCTTGGGACCCTAGACCCTATACCATAAACCCTAAATCCTACATCCTAAACCGTAAACATTAGACCATACACCCTAAACCTTAAACCTAATACCTTGGGCCCTAGACCCAAGACCATAAATCCTAGACCCTAGACTTAAGACCATAAATCCTAGACCCTAGACCCAAGAGCCAAGGTCATAAATAGTAGACCCAAGACCTTATACCCTAAATTCAATACCTTAGTGTTTAGGGTCTAAAGTCTTGGGTATAATGTATAAGGTCTTGGCTATTGAGTCTACGGTCTAGGGTATATGGTTTATAGTCTTGGGTCTAAGGTATATGATATAGGGTTTAGGGTGTATGGTTTAAGGGTATACTGTTTAGGGTTTTAAGATGTATGATTTAGGGTTTATGGTATATGATCTCAGGTTTAAGATATAAGGCTTATGGTATATGATATCAGATGTAGGATCTAGGGTTTCATGGTGTAGGATCTAAGGGGTATAGTCTTTAGGATTCAGAGTTTGTGATATAAGGTTGCATGTCTAGGACATAGGGTTTAGGATCTAACATTTAGGGTTAGGATTTACAATTTTATGGTACAAAGTTTAAGGTCTATGGTCTTGGTTATAGGGTATAAAGTTCTAAAGTGTATGATTTCGGGTTTTGGGGTTTAGGGTCTAGGAGTTTGGTAGATGGGATTTATGGTCTTGGGTCTTGGGTGTGGAATCTAGGATCTAAGATTTAGGGTTTATGGGTTTAAGATTTAGAATTTGGAATTTGACATTTTAGAATTTTGGATTTTAGATTTTAGGATTTTATGGTTTAGGATTTAATATTTAGAGAGTTTAAGATTTTTCAGTAACTGTTTAGTAATGTTTTTGTTATTGTTATACTATCTTATGAGCAAAATATGTTTCAATTCTCTCGTAATTGTAATTGTTTAATATTAAGTTATAAAGTTTTTGTAAAGATTTATTTTAATTAAATTTAGAGTAACTCAATTTAGGTATATTTTTTTAAGTTGAGTCCTTATTAAGTGTTTAAAATATATATATATTTTTTTTTTCTCTAAGTGTTTTGTCATTTGTTTTGTACCATCAACAAATGGTGTGAC
>Ga0123341_1005726_pt1 | contig 11128 bp, 6 predicted proteins | sample Turbeapinknodule_FD_89959 | JGI IMG/M metagenome (GOLD analysis project Ga0123341, IMG submission 89959) | Root nodule microbial communities of legume samples collected from Mexico - Turtle bean Mexico pink nodule | ecosystem: Host-associated > Plants > Roots > Nodule | place: Mexico: Nepantla... | reverse complement strand
TTTGCTACCAAATTTAGAATCTAAATAATTGATAGTTAAAACCTAGTAACTAATTAATTATTTTAATAATTGTTTGTAATATTTTTTAAATTTTGTTATTATGGTGTTAGAGTGATGTTTAATCGATGTAGTTATTCGTGGTCTATGCTACAAATATTAACTTAGTGATGTATATTTTTTTTTATTCGTCATTGAAGATGTTAAGCTGACATATTGCATTTTACTCTTTTTTCCCTTTCAAAAGTTAGTTGTAAAATTAGAAGAAAAAAAGACAATTGTCTTCTCCAAATATGATAGGTTAGCCTAAAGCACTATGCTTTGTTTTGGATGAGGCATTGGATTGTGATTAAACCCACTTATTTGTTCGCTAATCACGGGGTAGTCTTTCTTAACCCTCTAACTTAAAACTTGTCTCAAAATACTCATCAAGGAGTAAATCCTCTTGCAAAGAAAGGCATTGATCAATGAAATCGAGATAGTAGAGACCTATGACATGATGCCGCTCTTGTCATCAAGATTTATAGGGGAAAGAGGAAAAAAAAAGGAAGAAAGTGAAAGCCTATATAGCTACCTACATTTTAACACAACTTAACTTTTTTAAAGTTTATATTTTCTTTTCTTTGTAAAGGAGACACAACTGCTCTAGTGAACAATAAAATATTTGATGCCATTCCTCTCATGTCTTTTGCCCATCCCTTCTCTGCACATGCTAGACAGACACAGAGCAGTTTTTCCTAGGTGCTATTCTACTTCTTGTTTTTTCATTTTTTTTCCTTTTTCTAAATACGACTTCAGAGAAAACCTCTGAAAAATATAAAGGGAAAGCGATGAAACATCTCCGAACTGATAGCGGGTGACCTAATAAACCCAACAAACACTTAGGATATGTTCGAAATGAACCTGATACTATATTACAAAATGAACTTTAAGTCTAACTCAATTCTATAAAACCGATTCATGAGATGAGGTTTGCACCCACTTATATATAATGAAATGTCCTAATCTCTAGTCGATGTGGGATCTCCAACACACCCCGACCTGATAACGGGTGATCTGATAAACCCAACAAACACTCACTAGGATATGTTCGAAATGATCCTGATACCATATTACAAAGTGAACTTTAAACCTAACTCAACCCCATAAAACCGGTTTATGGGATGAGGTTTGCACCCACTTATATATAATAAAATGTCATAATCTCTAGTTGACATAGGATCTCAACCACAGGTGTCAATTTTGTAGTTTATCTTTATCGATCTCCAATATTTCTTTTTCTATCTGAAATCTGTAACCACTTTTCCGTGATCATAATTGTTATTAATGAGTGTTTTTCCAAATGAAGGTAATGCATTATAGGTGGGTATTAGTGGAAGTGATGAACTGGGGTAGTTGGTTAGGTAGTTTACGTAACAAGAAACCGATTGCTCAACTGCTGAGGTAGCTAGTTAGGAGAGAGCTTGGGGCACAGTGGGATACTACGATACCAACTAATCATTTTGTAAACGGTGGATGGTGTGTTGCCAAAAAGAAAATACGTATGATGTGAGATTTATGCAAAAGTGAATATCAGATGTGGAGAGCAATGGAGGTGGCAATGGTATATGCTTTGGAAGATGCTAAAATGAGAATCTCCATTAAACTCTTTTTCTGTTTTATTCAAACGTTACTTTTCACAAAAAGTCACTCCTCACACTAGCTACACTAGCTATATACAGAACTCATCTCGCAAACAATCCTATAACGCCAAATCCAACACTCCTTCTCAAATCCTCTCCAAACTGCACCCCATCACTATTAACCCTCACTGCTTCTCTGTGGCATGGAGGTGGTGCAGAGGCATAGATGGGGGGTAATTACTGGTTATCCTCCATTTTTGTCAATGTTTCCTTTTGATTCGATCATGGTAGAGCAAGAATGTATAATAAGTTGAAAGATTGCTGGGAATGAACCGTCCTTCTTAAGGGCGATTTTCTCTTGAAAAGGGCAACTTCCATCCTTTGGCATTTTCCTATTCCTGGAACTCACTTCACTTTGTGTGAATCAAGTTTGGCAATTCATATATATGTACTCTACTATTGTACTCTTTGTTTTCTTCTACTTTATGCTTCAATTCCAACTGCATTATATATGTATCAATATATATGATACCATGCGCCTACTATATAGTACAATGGCCAACAAATAAATGGTGTTCAGAGAACTGTTGCCATGTTGTGTTCATGTGGGTGTGTTTCTCTGTTTTTGTTATTTTTCTTCTTATATAACAAAACAAAATTGCTTCTTACTGATTAATATCAGTACTCCAGTCTCTATATATAGTTTCATCTTCAGCAAGATTAAACTGCAGATTTTGTTTGCATGTTGGCACTTTTGATTTCTGCATGTTAATGCTAATAAAAATACAAGATAGATGCGGTTAATGCTAATTTTGTACCTAATCTCTCGCTGAATCGATATATATATATATATATATATATATATGCGCATTTTTATTTTATGACATAACTTACTCATAAAACTTTCTTTACACAGTTGTTTCAGTTCCTATCTAGCTCCATGGCAGTGCTACACTTCAAATTCTATTTTTAAATTACCTTATCTAATGAAATTTTGTACCTTTAAGGTGATGCCTAGCGAATATGCAAACATTTAAAAGAATAAGGTTATGTAGGCAATTCAACGCACGAAAAATCATTTCCTGGTGAAATCAAAATTTTATCATTAGATGAATCTTATTACACTTGAGTTTTGTTATATCATATTTTCCTCAACGAAATAGCTCTAATCAAACTTATTGCAAAGCGTAAAATGATATAAAATCAACTAAGAAAAAATCACATAAAAATAATGTGATTCGTTTTAAATGTTAATGAACTTTAATCTATGTACATAATATAATCCACTATGATTAAAAATTATAACTCAATTTATCTTTAGTGAACTATGTTGTTTAATTATCAAAGTTTTCTCTTAATCAATAAAATAACAATTCTTCAATTAATAGTAACCCTAGCTGAACGATTTTTTTTACCTCCATAATTTCTTCCTTTCTCTTTGACAACCAGTGCCTTCATAACATTACAAGTATCATTTCACATATGTTCAATTATCAACAACCTTTCAATACCACCATAACTTTGCTCGAGTTGGATCTACGCAGACGTGGTTTGATGACCGACTCGGTAGACTTCGGCTCATGGATCTAGACTGACTTATTTTGACCTAGGCTTAGGTTAATTCGGATTAACAATCAATTAGGCTAGATACCGGTACGTACGGACTCGACTCCACCTAGGCCGACTCAACTCGACTCGACCTGGGTACAAACTGACTAGTCTCTACCTGAGTTTGGGCGAACTCAAGTCGACTTGAGTTCAGGCCGACTCAGCTCGATCTGGGTCCGTGTTGAATCAGCTCGACTGTGGCTAGATCCTACATCGACTTAGGTCCGTGTGGACGTGGCTTAACCTTGACCGAAGCCTAGTGGCTCGAGCTAGGACTAGGTTGATGTGACTTGACCTAGACCAGGATCGACTCGGCTCGACCTAGGCCCGGGTCAACTCGACCTGACCGGGGTTTGAGTTAACACAACTCAACCAGGGCTCTGCTGACTCGGCTCGATGTTGGCTTGTGGGCCTAAATTGACTTAGTTTGAACTTGGCCTGAGTTAACTTGGGTTAACCTGGGCCTGGGCCGACTAGGCTTGACTTCGGCACGCGCTGACTCGACTCCACCCGAGTTGGCTTGACTTGGGCATGAGCTGACTTGTCTCTACCTGAGTTCGAGTGAACTCAACTCGACCTATGTCTAGGCCGACTTGGCTCGACATGGGCTCGATCCGGACCCAGGTCGACTCAGCTCGATCTAGGCTCGGGACGACTCAGCTAGACTTGGACTTGAGTTGATTTAGCTCGACCTGGGCTTGAGTTGACTCGACTCAACCTGAGCCCGGGCCAACTCAAAATCTAATCAAAAATCCATTTTGAATAATCCAAAAATGTATTCAATCTATATATAATCCAAACCCAATTAAATGGATTGAACTGAAAATCTAAAATATGGATTTAGATAATTATGAATTGGATTTCAAAACTTTGGATTTTTTCCCACCATATGTTCTTGTTAGTCATACTCCCTGATAAGTTAGTAAGCACTTGTTTGTGCTTATTGATATGTCATTTAATTACTTGTTCACCCAGTAGCTTGACTGAGTCGATGACAAACCGAGTTCAAAACCTCTGCCTAAGATGCTAATACGTTAGGTTCTTTGAGTATAGAAGGCTTTAAGTGACCATGAAGATCCGGATAATAATTCATCCATAGGTTACCTACAATGTAAAAAACCTTTTGTAATCCAGCTCGTGAGGAACTAGAGATTCTTTTTTCCCGTATTTATATTATTTTCCTTCTTGGGTAAATGCCTCGTTAACAATTGTTATACTAGATTTGTGATCTAAAAGCTTACGAGTTAGCAGAATATTCCCAGTTGAACTTTTTTTGTATATATTTGATGGATGGGATTGTTTTAGTAAAGTTGTGCATGAACTATTATATCGTTAGATATCTTTGAAATTGTATTAATTTTTATTTCATATAGAAATAGCTGAAACTTTTGTTTTACATGCCTTAATTTTTTTTTTCAATATTTACTGAATGGAAGCAGCATGAAGAATATTTGCTTTGTTGGGTAAATTGTGAGATAGTCATCTTCTAAGCAAGTGTTATGGTCCTATCTTTGAAAACACACAGAATGTGCATCTATGTCTAGTATTCCGAGTGGTGACTGGTACTGTCAATTTTGCAAAAACATAGAGAGAAAAGTTCGCGGCGCACAATGTCAATGCCGTTGCAGCTGGAAGAGTTGAAGGAGCTGATCCTATTAAACAGATTACCAATAGATGCATTCGCATAGTTGAAGACATTGAAGCTGAGGTTAGTGGGTGTGCTTTATGCAGGTAACAAATTCACAGTAAAGATTAGAAGCCCTTTTATAGACTTAGCTGTTATCTAACATTCTACCAAAAAATGGCAATTGTTGCCATGTGGATATGCTCCAATAGCCAAGTTAATGAAAAGCAATATTGTATATTCATGATTGCACTGAGCTAGGCAATATAAAGAGAATTTTGTACATGTAGGGGTGTTGATTTCTGAAGATCTGGCTTTGGTCCACGAACAATATTACTCTGCGACCAGATATACATTCTGATCCAATTTTGATTTTGTGTCATTTACAAGGACTTTGTAAACATTGGTGCAAGTATGAAGTATCTATTTCTTAGTTTTATTCAGCTAGCTTTTGTTTCCCCTCTCGCTTTTGCTGCAGTGTGAAAAGGAATATCACGTTCGCTGTTTGCGGGATCACAGGATGACATATTTGAAGGTATACAGTTTTTGTCTTCATATAATATTACTTTTGTCAGCAACTTCTCCTTCGTCTGTTAAGCATAATGTGTAAAATTAATTTCAGGAATTGCCAGAAGGTAATTGGCTTTGTTGCAATGATTGCACACAAATACATTGTACTTTGGAGAACCTCTTGGTTAGGGGGGCTGAGAGACTTCCAGAATCTCTTTTGGGTGTTATAAAGGAGAAGCAAGGAGAAAAAGGATTAGAACCCATCAATGATATCGATGTAAATTAATGGCAAAATTACTTCTCCTGAAACTAGACCATTGCTTTTGGAGGCTGTTTCAATCTTTCATGTAAGTTCTGCTTACCCTTCTCAATTTATTGATAATTATCGTTTGTTCTCCTTGATTTAATATAGGTAATTTTCCTTGTTTGTTCCCTAATAAGTGATGAAGCTGCTTTGGATATTTACCCCCTGGAACATTTTCCATATGTTTTGTTGTTGTCCTTTCTTTTCTCAGTTGAGCTTCCCCTTACACCGTTATCTGGTTGTAGCTTGTGATTTGGCAGTAATTGGATAAAATATATGCAAGGTTTTAGTTGTGCACCGATTGGTCTGCAATCACAACCTGATGCAGTTTGTAATTGAATTATGTGATGTCATCTGTGATTTAAAACTGATTATACAATATATAAACCATTTTTACGAAAGCATTGAACAAATTATACCATCATTGGATTTAACATCTCTATTGCTGTTGCACTACAATGGTGTGTCACATGGTGTCCCTGTGATGCATTGAATCTCATGTATTGTTTGACAGAGTGGTCATCACTGTGCAATCACCACTGGTGATTTGTGAATTTGTTTATCTGATTTTTGTCGTACACCTAGTGGGGTAAAGTTTTCGCTATTGATTTCTGTTGTGTCTTCCCCTCTTGTTTTATCATGCCCACACCAGTAAAAATTGCAATCTTCCTTGTGAGATAGCAAAGTTTTCAAGCTCCCAGTAATTTTGATCAGCCTAAAAAGCTTGTTCTGGTGTGATTGGGGGGTTGCATGATCTTATGTAGTAGTGTCATCGGATGATCCAGCTTCCCACCATGCAACTCAAGAAGCCATTATGAGACCAACCTGAAAAAAAAACTTCGAACCCTACTTCCTTCATTTTGACTTGTATACAAGTTTTGTACATATTTTTGTACTCTATCTGTATGAGCTTTGTATAGGGTATTGCTTTAGTGAAATGTGTTACAATTTCAGTCTATTTGGTGTCACTTTTCTGTTTTATCCCTTGGGGAACCACTTTCGTCATTTACTACACGAATTAATTGGATTGAGACGAGATTTCCCCTGCTTGTTTCAGGAATGCTTAAATCCAATAGTTGATGCATCTAGTGGGCGTAACCTTATTCCCGCCATGCTTTATATGGGTCAGAAACTCCGTTTAAACCATTTTTTTGTCTCATTTTTCCTTTATCTTTTTTTTTTCTGTCTCAATTAAAGTATCACTCACATACAGGAGGAATGTGCGTGATCAGGAGTTTGGAGGAATGTATTGTGCATTACTAATAGTCAAATCAGAAGTGGTTTTCTGTATTTAGCTTGATTTATTTAATACTTAACAGTACTTGCTGTTTTTAATATGTTGAAGTTCATCTGTGGTATCTGCTGGCACGCTTCGAATATTTGGCACAGATATTGCTGAACTCCCTCTAGTTGCACTGCAGAATTTCGACTGATTCGTGTATATTACGGTCACTTATGGCTGTCATTGTAGTGCATCAATTATAATTACATTGGTTTGATCCAAGCAGGGCTACTTCCAAACACTCTTCTCCTGCATCGAGGGGCTGCTTGCTTTTTTTAATGTGAAGAACCTTGTTCTGCCAGCTGCAGAAGAGGCAGAATCCATATGCACGGATAAATTTGTGTTTAGCAAGATCAAACAAGATCAGGTATATTCTTCTTTTTTATGCTTTTGAGGTGGTATATATATCCTTCTCTTCTGTCTAGCATTTTTGAAGGTTAGCTTTATCTAGGTTACCGTGGCAGATAATTCAACGATTTGCATTAATATCACAACACCATTTTAAAAAAAGAATAATTTTCATCCTTGTGTTGCAGCTTATCAACTATAGAAGGACCTGCAATCAGATAGTAAGTTTCAAGGGGACAAATATGCTGCATAAAATGGTGCCTACCTGTCGGATTATCAATAATCAATCATGACATTTTTTTAGTTCGTTTTAGTTTTACTTTTTTTTATATTAAACCAGTACACATCATCTATTTGATACATCTTGAGTAATTTTTTATTGTCCAAATCTTAAGATTTTATAAAAACTATGATCTACATTAAAAAAAATGGTAATGACCCGGAATTTCTCCGAGCCAAGTATTAATTAACAAGTAATACAAGACACAAGTCCAAGAGGGGTTGATTGCAACAGATTCAATTCGAAGTATGGACCTGCATTTATTTTTTAATCCCCAACTTCATTTTTTCATTTTCAATCTTTGTGCAGTTACTTGGCGTGTCCATCTTCCAATCTCTATTACTGAGTATCTTTGCCATACCATCTATTTTCTCCATAGTAATCTCTACACGCTTAGCTAGACATGACACAACTCCATACCAATATTTCTTACCTCCCACTCCAATCAACCATCACTGCCACACCCTTTTCACATGCACATAATAAAAGCATTCCTCACTCACTCCCCTCCACCCCAAACCCTTCTTTACCTCATTAAGACAAATATACTAACCATTTCATAAAGCTAAATGATGGGATTCAACAGAAACCTCTTCTGGCTTTCTGGCTTTATGATTTTTCTCTTTTCTATCTCATTTGTTCTTTATTCCACTTCACCTTCCCCGAGCAATAACACGGCCATTAGTCCTCAAGATAGTTTCAGTTTCCAGCTTGGTATATTTAGCAAGATTATAAAGCTTAGTGGCGCTCAAGACTTGGTATCTCTGATAACAAGTATAGCTAGGAGGAGACATCGTCACCATCATCATCACCGGGGAAGACATAAGGAAAAATGTGACGGGGCCAAGTGGGATTCCAGGCTTATTCAACACTATAACGTGAGTCTTGTTTTCACGGTTGACTTGAAGGGCTGTGCTAACTTCAGTAGCGTTCAAAAAGCTGTTGATGCTGTTCCTGAATCTAGCTCTGATACCACCCTTATCATAATCGATTCTGGTACATACAGGTTGTTGTCTCTCTCACTTTTTATTCATCCTTTCTGCCTCATCACCTCCATTTTACTTTTGCTTTCATTTGTTAAACTAAACACGTAGTTCAAGTCAATCATGTGTCTCTAAAAACCAAATGAATGATTTTGTATTGCATCTGAGAAACTCTCTTACATGCAAGAGTCTTCTGAGACTGAAGGGTAAATCATTCAAAGGTTGTCGTGTTAAAAAAATAATTTTGGTAAGAATGGAGGCTGTAAAGGATCAAATTTTAGATGACTTCGTCCTAAAGGTGCTTATTCCATGTCATGAACTTACTACCCCAAAAAGTTAAATTATTAGGTGGAGAAAATTGAATTACTCTATCACATCACTATAACAGTAACTCCACCAACTTCTATATTCATTCTTCTTTATAAGGTTCCACTTTTACAAGAATCAGTCATTAAAATCCGTTGAGTTAGCATACAAAGGTTCTTAAAGAATAAAAAAATTAATTATAATAATTAATTGTTGTTAAGTTGTCAAAAAGAAAAATTATTAAAGTACGGATTATTTATACAAATCTTGCCTCTAGGAACAAAACTAGTAAAAATAGGTGTAAAATTATTTATGGATAATGCAGTGAACATGTTAAGAATGAAAGTCAAAGTTGTAGAACATCACCAGACGTGTCTGGCTATATATAATTATAGCGTTTTTGTTATTATACTTCGATCCCTTTTTTAGAAAAATATTTTGCATTATAACCAAAATCCTTGAAAACAAAAACCTCAAGCATTTAGCCTATCTAGAAAAATATTTAAATCAATTAATGTTATTTTGAAATTAAAAGGAGATTTCTCAATTTCTCGTCCACTTTCCTGCGACCCAAGAGGTTTCTATTTCTGTGAACATCGTTGGAAGGAGAAAAAACATGTGCAGTTTTCTTAAATGAAAATGAATTGATTTGTCCTTGAAGTGAGTTCAAATTCAGCATACAAATGCTAATTAATTGCTCTATTGGGTGGTAATCCAAATAAATATTGTAGTTTTTGTGTTTTGTTTATTTTTTTTATTTGAATTTTCTGGTATGATTCAGTGGTATAATGAGAAATTGGGTACGTAAACCGAAAAACTTAAAAAATGATTTGTATGAGGTTTTTAAGTAATCACATATTTTTTTTATTGTTTTTGTTGGTTGACTTTTAATTAAAGTCTGATTTTGTATACGAATTAGAACACTTCAAGTGTTCTCTTTTATTTAATTATTCTTGTTAATAAAAAAATTAATTACTTTACATTATATAATTTATTTTTACTTTATTATATATGTAGTAGTAGTATTGATAATGCTGAATATTTTAGTAAGTATTTCAAAAATTCAAATACATAGGATAATTTGTAATTAATTAGTATAATTTTGATAAGTTCTTACAAATCACAGGGAGAAGGTAGTTGTGCAAGGCAACAAAACAAACTTAATAATTCAAGGTCAAGGGTATCTGAATACAATCGTTGAATGGAACGACACCGCCAATTCCACCGGCGGAACTTCATACAGCTACTCATTTGCCATCTTTGCTTCTATGTTCACTGCTTACAACATCAGCTTTAAGGTAATCAAGCATGCATGCATGCAGTTTAATATGTTACTTTCTTTGTTCAACTTCCTGTGTTTCTGCATGGTTATGGATATCATGGCCATGTGACTTCTGAAATTTTTACATTCTGATTCTCTGAAAAGAACACGGCTCCACCACCGTCACCAGGAGTGGTTGGGGCACAAGCAGTGGCACTGAGAGTTACCGGTGATAAAGCAGCTTTCTATGGATGTGGATTTTATGGTGCGCAGGATACATTGAATGATGATGGTGGAAGACATTACTTTAAAGAATGCTTAATCCAAGGATCCATTGATTTCATATTTGGAAATGCCAGATCCCTTTATGAGGTAATAAAAATATCTTTCTTCACTTTAAAGTTTGTCTTGTCTATCGCAATTCAATACCAAAAACATGACATTGCTTAAGGTTTTGGATTCTTCCTATTCACCATAAACACATCCGTTAAGTAATGTTAATATTTTATTATATAATTTAGTGAGAAAAAGATGTCATACAATTAAATATATTTTTAATCTTTATAAAAATAAAAACTTCATTTCCATTTTTTCAATGTTTTTAACGTTTTGGTTTACTATTTTGTATTTCACATGATACATTTGAAAATATTACTTTAACAACTACTTTATAGTAACATCGTATTTTTACATATTATTAAATAATAATATAAATTTCTTTCAAAACTTTTAAATTTTATAAAGATAAAATTAATAGTTTATTAAGAGTTAAAACTAAAATTCATCTTACTAAAAACATATACTAAACCATATATTATAAAACATAAAATCATTAATATTTGGATGTTCATATGAGTTGGTTCACCATTGGTTCAACTAACAAATCAACTTATTCAACTTTTATTTTTTTAAATATATTTTTTGTAATTAGACTTGACTAGTTATTAGACGGTTCACTTAAGAATTCTCTGAAGTTATTTTACATATTTATGTGTATTGACTG
>Ga0123341_1005725_pt1 | contig 11129 bp, 6 predicted proteins | sample Turbeapinknodule_FD_89959 | JGI IMG/M metagenome (GOLD analysis project Ga0123341, IMG submission 89959) | Root nodule microbial communities of legume samples collected from Mexico - Turtle bean Mexico pink nodule | ecosystem: Host-associated > Plants > Roots > Nodule | place: Mexico: Nepantla... | reverse complement strand
TACTACCAGTGGACATCATAAAGGAGACAACATTAGAGATGATAGTTCAGAAGAAGATTAGTTGGATGTTGAATTATATAATAGATTTGACTCTTTTAACTAGATTTTAATACTTTTCGTTTTGTAATACGATTTACTTTTAATTTGAGTACAACTCCTTAAACTATGTACTTGAAGTTCATTCGTATTTAGCTTTATTGAATTTTGAGTATCTATAAGTAGGTTTGAATTTTTTTATAAAATGGTTAAAATACCATTTTAAATAAGTATGAATAATACATATAGAAATAGCCACCGAAACTGATTTGGTGGCTATATCTACAAAATTGTTTTTTTAGCGATCGAAATAGAATCGGTCACTTAATTAAGAAAAATATTTAGCCACCGAAATCAAACCAGTCACTAAAGGGGTCTCCATTTAGTCACTGAATTAGCCACCAAAGTTTTTCTTTTAATTAATTATTTTAATCCATTAGCGACCGAAAATGGTGGTCGCTATCACCTCTATTTCAACCATCGATTTAGCCACCAATTTTTTATAAGTCACTATTTTCGTTTCTGAATTTTGGTGACTAAATTTTCTGTGACCAATTTAGTCACCGAAATTTTGGTTGCTAATTTGGTTTCTAAACTTTGGTGACCAAATATTCTGCGACGAATTTCGCCATCGAAATATCGATTGCAAATTAGCGACCACTTTATAATTCGGTCGCTAAAGGCTTTGCGACTGGGGTTTTCGTTTCCATCTTTATTTGGTGATTGTTTCGGTCACAAATATTTTTAGCGACCGATTATAGTACTTTTAGCGACCGAATTTGGTAGTCTCTAAAAGTGATTTTTTTGTAGTGTTAAGATTAAGAAGCAAATACAAAAGATCAATGCAACTACAAATTAAAAATTAATATATCACACAATCTTGATGGTGTTTTCTCCAAGCTCCACAATCAACAATGTTGTAATTGCATTTTCCCTAAAATTTGTGATGCAATAGTGTTTCTTCATTTCTAATAACACTAATTGCAACAATATATTCTCTCATTTCTCACATTAAATTTTTGCAAAGTAATTCCTCAAGATTATATGGACATAGTAAAATCAATCAAACCTTAAACGATGAATACATCAATATATAAACATAAACATGCATGTACACATTTCATTACAAAAAAGATAAGGAAAAATAAGAGCAACAACAATGGTTTTACCTTGTACTTAGAAACCACTTCGCTGACCTCCTTCAGAACACCTACGGTGAAAATCAACCTCACACTGAAACAGAGAAACGAGAAATCAATCGGATAGTTCTTTTAGCAGAAACCAACCCGAGAAATGCACGATGGTTTCAATTTCAAAATAAAAATATACAGAGAAACTAAACAGAGAAAATGAAAATAGGAGAAAGCATAGATGGACTTGCAGATCTTTCAAAAATGCATTAGGGCTCCTCTCCTAAAAGTATAGAGATAAATATTTTTCTAGAACGCAAAAAAAATGAATTAGGGCTTTTGCACTACAAAATAGAAGGGAATAAAAAAAATTCCTGAATTCAATAAAAAACCGCGAAAACTTCTCCGAAATTTGTTTAACCACTTGTGTGTTTAGTCGAAGTTATTATATCCCCTAATAAAAAAATCCTCTTAAAATTAAACATATTTTTAGTGTGTGTACACATTTCTTTTACCAATACTAACATTTTTACAACGTCAAAATTGAAATTATAAAATATATACCAGATAAAAAAAATCTTCGGAGACAAATCCATTATTCTTATATGACGATTTAATTAAAAAAGTTTACTCAATTAACTACCTGTAATATATTTTACATATAAAATTTTAAATAAGTTTTGAAGTTATTATAATAGAAAACAACTTGCTACTTATATAATATCATAATTAAATTTCTCTATTTTTTTTAGTGTAATAAATTTCTAACTAAATGTCTAAATCCAATTATTATAATTATTACTGATGATGATGATCATAGTAAAAATCATAATAATGATAATAATTATAATAATTATAATAATAATAATAATTATAATAATAATAATTACGATGATGGTGGTGATAATGATAATGATGATATTAATGTTCATAATAATGATAATAATAATGAAAATATAATAGTGAGAATGATGATAATGTTGATGGTGATGATGATATTATGATCATAATAATGATAATAATTATGTTGTGTTTAGCTTCTCATCTTGAACTATTACGATTAAGTTCTTATCATCATTTTCTAAATTTATCTTTTTAGAATTGAATGATAATATGATATTTTGGAGTTATTGTTGTTGACAAATGTATTTTCTCTTTCATATTCAAATTTCATGGGTCTAGTAGTTTGTTTGATGCTGGTGAGGAACAACCATTGATTGTCCATAGGACATGAATGCAACCAGAAGGTGATTTCATGATTATGAACCTTATTCAGCCAGCCATAGGAATGGTCATAGAGCATGAAGCTAAGACTATGATGAATTGTTCCATCTTAATGTAGATGTAAGTTATAACAGTGGTTTATTGCTCTAAATAACCATTTTCCGATCTTGTATCACTTTAACTTAAAAGATAATTATACTTTGATATAATTGATTCCCTATGAATACGACAACCTTCAGTTGTATTACAGTTGATTCATTCTGTTTGTCGAATAAAAGTGGGGAGATTTAACTGAGCTAATAATTGATTTATACAACCATCCCACTAGTGGCTTAACAAATGTCTAGACTTCATTCTCCTGAAACTGTTCCAGCTCTTCCTAGTGTCTACCATTGTTCGTCCTACAAAGCTTCACTCACGTTATTTGGTTCCAACTGAGAAATCATGGCTGAATAGTGTTATTTATTGTGTGGAGTCTCAACAACACTTTTTCCATTTAATAAACAAAAAAATTTGTCCATTTTAATATTTTTGATAAAAAAAATTGCACAATTGATATGCTTTTGCCCAAATAGTTTCACAACCACTCATAATTATATTATAATGGACTAAAGTCACTCTACAATCTCTCAGTTTTTGACTAGTTATGATTGGAATATACCCTTGTCTTTACAGCAGATGCCTCATTTTTATAATCATATCATGGTTAGGGAGGAATAATATATTCCTAATTGGATTCTATATGAGTTTGGTCATTTCACTCTTAAATTGGCTAGGGCTTTTTTCTTGGAAGCAGGAGTTCCTTGTGGTTTGGGAAAATTTATTTGGTTTTCATATATTCCGCCTTCCAAAACTATAGTACTCTAGAAATTTTTTCATGGACGGCTTCCTACCGCTCAGCATATTCAGAATAAAGGTGTGCATATATTTTTTGAATGTACGCTTTGTGAAAAGCACGAGAAATTTGTTCAACATTTTTTTTAAAGTTGTAATGCTTTACATATTTGAAGTTGGGTTCGACAAATTTTTCTTACTTCTCATTTCTCTAATAAGGATTATCTTCTTTCTTTTATTAAGAGTGATGGTAGTCCTTTGGTTAAATTGATTAAGCTTGTTGTGATAACCTTTTCTATTTGGATGATATGGCGTATGAGGAATTATGCTAGATTTCAGGATAAGATTGATGTTTCTAGGGCTATTTCGATAATTAAAGATTTAACTTGTCTAGTGAGAAATTCGTCTAAAGCTTCAATGAAGAATGATATGTTGGATTTCAACATGATTAAGTTTTTTTTGGTATTAATACTCGTACTGGTAAAGTTTTTCGTCCTCTTCCTGTTAGATGTGAGTTTCCTCGACCAGGCTGGGTTAAAATTAACACTGATGGGGCTGCTAGGGGATATCCTAGTCTTGCTACTTGTGGAGGTATTTTCCGTGGGAGTACGGGGGAGTTTATTGGTGCTTTCTTTTCGTTTATTGAAGTTCAGTCTGCTATGGTTGCTAAGTTTTATGGAGTTATACATGCTATGGAGGAAGCTAAAAAGATGGGGCTTACTAATGTATGACTTGAATGTGATTCTACCTTGGTTTGTGCTGCATTTATTGCTAGGACTAATGTTCCATGGATGCTTTGTAATCGATGGAACACTTGTCTTTACTATGGGAAAATCAGAATTAGGGTTACTCATATTTTTCGTGAAGGGAATGTGTGCGCTAATAAGTTGGCTAATTAGGATTTATTCATAAAGAATCATTTCATTGGTATAATAGGCTTCCATCTAGTTTGTTTTTAGAATTATTTATGAATAGGTATAGTCTACCTATGTATCGTTTTTGTTAACATTTATAGGTTTTGGTCTAGTCCCCTCATATATTTTTTGTATTTTCTTTCTTTTTTCCTTTTTTAATAATACTTTTTTTAATGTGATAGCAGATGATTCTTGTTACTTGAGGTGTCAACCTAACTAAGATGTCAAGTTGCATAATAATGTCTAACATGGAAGCTTTTATAAACAAGAAAAAAAAAGTTTCACTCTTCATTAATCACCTCTACCTCCATCAATGACCAAGCCATACAAAATTCCCTTGTTGAAAATTTACAAAAGAGAACTATATATAAGAACATCATTATTGATCATTGTACATTATAAAGATCCAACAAACCAATTGAAAGATACATTGAGTAATTTTGAGATTCCATAACTAAGTCCAAGACTAAAAAGAGAGTTTGGAGATTCACTCATAAACAAAACAACAACAAACTAGCCTGCGACATTGCCACAGTGAACCACACACAAAATATTATTATTATTATTATTATTATTATTATTATTATTATTATTTGAGAAGAGTGGACATAATTTAGGATTTTGGTGGGTGAATAGCATACCAAGTTTGGACAAAAGTTAGGAGAAGACCCACAATTGCAGCGTGGAATGCAATGATGGCCCAAGGGGTGCTGTAATAGGTTTTCCACCCAAGAGTCAACCAAGTCCTACCTTTATCGTTATAATGCATCTCAATTTGATTTCTAAGAGAAACATACTTTCTCATGTCAGGCACCAAGTCTGTGCTAAGGGTGTTAAAAAGGTTAGCCACTTCCTCATCACTCCCTAGAGAGTTGAGCAAAATTTGTTTTGATCTCAATGCCTTCACATCATCTGGGTGGTCTATGAGTGAGTCCAAGAAGGACACGTACGAGCGAATCCCATAGTCATTCTGAAAATCAGGACACATCTCATACGCTATCAGATTCAACACAGTAGTAGTTGTTGTGTCATCCACAACGATCTCAGGAAGCTTCAACGTTGAATAAAACCAACCAAAGGAGAAAGATATGTCTTTTGGACTACGTGTCTTGCTTGACTTCAATACAATCCCTGCAACTTTCAACTCCTTTATGTTCCTACACAATTCACACACACAAATTATAACTCATACCAACAATATCAGTTGTGTAGCATACTGAAACATTGATGGAAGAACATGAGGATGTAGAAAAAAGTGTATCGTTGCAGTTTATGTAGATAAAGGGGAAGTTGTTGGGTTGTGTTTCATCATAATTACAGTATGGCAGTATAGATGCCGACTATTTAGGGATTTTGTATAATTTATCATAATTTGTTGCATAATCTGTAGTAATAGTCTTTAGCAAGTCTAAACATATATTAGTCTATGCTAGTTTGTAAATTTTATAGATTGTAAGTTAAACGATAGGTTTTTTTTACTTGTATAAAGGTTGAAGCATCTTGAAGTTTCCCTCTGATAAAAAAATAAGCTATTTATGGTTAGATAAAAATGTCTCATCATTAAACTCTTATTTCTCAATCATTTATCTTTCTTTTTTTTATTGGTTTTTGTTTAATTTAGGAGAGTGTTGAAAATCCTACGTTAAATTATAATTAAAAAGTTATAACTTTTTATTAAAATTGAATAATGTTAAAATTATAAATCTTACAAAAATATTTTTAATTAACTAAACGGAGTACATGATAGTGTTACATATACCATAGACAGGATTATAGTAATAACAAAAATAAGGTTCAACTGAAGCTTAAAAAAAGTCTCTAACAAAACAAGGTTCAACTTGAGGCTTAAAACAGAAAAGCCCAAAACACTTTTAAGAAATGATAAAAGCTTTCATCCACTTAGGTGAGGGTGTCTTGTGTTTGTAAGATCCATTTTACAATACCTCGGCTTCATTAGCAACTTTGTCCACAAGCTCATGGTCAAGGTGTGGATTTGATGGGGTTGGGACTTGATGAGTGGGGTCCACATTAGTTTAGTGTTTGTGGTTGGTCATTAATGTGGGTAGGTGAGGGGATTTTAAGTGATGGTGGGGCACACATCTTGGAAGGAGAAAATGAGTTCATAGTTGGATATAAATAGGTTCGGAAGAAAAATCTAATAAAGAAGAAGAAAAATTTCAAGAAAAAATAAAAGATTTATGATAAAGAAAAGGATAAGCAGGAAGATTTCAAGAAATGTTTTATGAAGATTATAAGAAGATTCGTAATAGGTACACTAAAAGAAATAAAAGAAGATTCAAAGAGATTTTTAATTTTGTATATTCTTAAATGACATAATATGTTTTCTATTATCTTAAAATATTCTATAATCCAAGAGACATAACAGATACTTATAGAATGAAATTTATAAGTGTAGAAGACACATGAACAATTTCTAACCAATAAATATGATTTTAATAAAGAATTTCTAACCAACACATATGATTTTAATGAGGATTTTAACTATTTCACATAACTTTTAACCTTTTCATGCGTGTGCTTCTTGAAAGTAATGATGAATTTTTCCTTAATTTTAGGAGCTACCATAGGTCTTACCCTAAATTTAAGGACCCACCATGTGCTAGGATTAATTAGGAGTTAGTTAAGTGTTAAACATATGATTAGTAGAGTTAACTTTGTTGACCTTGAAGAAAAGACTCAATCCTCAATAGAAGTTGTTTTGATGACAATGTTTGGAGATGAAGATACCGAAGATGTTTAAAGAGGTTTTAGCTTTCATTGCATGTTGTTGAGTCTTTCACACAAGGTATTTACAAGATTTTTATTCAACACATAATCAATACTAAATGAATTAAAAGAAAACATGTTTTAAAAAGTTAAAAAAAGTTTTAAAAAGGTTTTATGGCCTTGTTAATTGATTAAAGTTTTGTATAATTGATTAATTTTTTCTTGGTGAGGTTTAGAACACAAGGTTTTAATCAGCATACAACCAATATTAAAATAAATTAAAAGAAAACATGATTTGAAAAGCTAAAAATGTTTTACAATTATTTAATGGTCTTGTTAATCGATTAAAGTTTTGTATAATTAAATTTTTCTTGATAAAGTTTAGAATAGAAGGTATTCACAAAGGTTTTAATCATTACACATCCAATACTAATGAATTAAAAGAAATAATGTTTTGACAAGTTAAAAATATTTTAAAAAGGTTTTATGTCCTTAATCTATTAAGGTTTTATATAATCAATTAAATTGTTCTTGATGAAATTTAGAACAAATTATTCAATTATCTATTTAATATTTAACAATAGATAAAAGCAGAGAGTAGGAAAATTAGATATAAAAAATAATCGATTAAAGTATTTAATAATCAATTGAATGTGTTTTCAACATTAAATGTAAATAAAAAATAATCGATTAAAACAAAAGTATTGCAGTTATTTTCCAAATTTATTTGAGAATAATTGATAATCATTTTGATATAATCTATTAAATGCATTTGTATCTCTTTTAAATCAACATTTATTCAACAATTATTATTGCTAAAGTGAACTTATTTGAGAAATTTTCATACTTTCAAAGTGTCCTAAGATTTAATATTCAAGGTTGTGTTGTGTTGTGAAAGAAACCTTGTGCTTTGCTTCTACTGTGAAAATTTGGTAAATCCCCTTTTTTGTCTAGTTTTTCTAGAAGTGTTCCAATGCATATCCTCTTGTTAATCAAGAGTTGACTAAATTGATATCCTCTTGAGTATGTTAAGGAGTTAATTTAATTGTTGTTTGTTGTCTTAAGTTTAAATTGCTTAGTGAGTGTTTTTGTACAAACTTTTGAAGATAGTAAAATTCAACTGTTCTAAGATTGAATAACTGAAATTGGATTTGGAATCGTTTAATCTAAACTAGTATAAATCTTCATGTACAACTCCACCACGTGCATAAACTAATTTATCTTATGATAGGCCAACAGGTGACCTTTTTCTGGCCCAACTCCAACTATTCCTTTATCTTTTTTTATATTGGTGTTATCAATCTTGATTCCTAATCGAATTACATTCAATTTTTAAAATTGAAATAGTTTTAAAAAGAACTTGAAGAATTGAAATAGTTTTAAAGTTTGAAAGGAAACTTTGTGAAAAAGTTTGAAAACTAATTCATCCTTCTCTTAATTTAACCAGTCACTTTTTCATTTCTAAACATTGGCCTCACATATGGTTTTTGAAAGTTATTCAAAACAAAGATCCCAAAATTGCTTTAGAATGTGGGCTTCATCCAATAATGAGAGAAAAAAAATGTGATATTGCACACTTGTGACCTTGGACGAAATTCTCACGAAATTCTTAGTTGTAACACAAACCTAAGACGTGATGCTCTTGAAGTTGAGCAAACTTGAGAGATTTAATGGGCAATGGAGGGTGGTTATTAGAGTTAGGTAGGGTACTCATCTTTGGTGGGTTAGTTTGAGAAGGTGGTTAGGTTAAGGGTATGGAGTTTTGGAAAAATGGGGTTTGACATATTTCAATTTGGCCTCAATGATATTGGCTAACCCGATTGCTTGAGATATTTTTGAAGGTTTTTGAATGACTAGGTCACATCGAATTTTAGGGTTAAGACCTAAGATAAAATAGATAGAAATGACCTCTAGGAGAAGTTCCAAAATCCTATTTCAAAAGTTTTTTGAAAGTTGGTCTGGTAATCGGTCACTGAGCTATATGAGTGATGTATTTTGACACTTTGCTCCACTTTACATCCACACCAAAATATTAATATTTGTAATAAAAAATTTAAAAAAAAATTGTGTTAATGAAAATATAAGCAAAATGTAAAATGTTAAAATAATTTTCAAATTTTAGAAAATTAAAAATAATTAAAATATTAATATTATTAGGATACAGAGTGGAGCATGAATTTCAGAAAAAACTTGATATAGTGTAAATTGTTCACCTGGAAAAAACAATCTAAGGGACCAAAGCCATCAAATGGGGGTAGTTGTAGTTTACGTGGCAACGACGTGGAGAATGTAGGAAGCAATGTGGGACAGAAAATGGAAAGTGTGGGTGAAGGAAAGGGGTTTCAGTGAGGTGGTACAAGTGGTGTTCTAGGAGGTGTTTGCGAGGACCAAGGGTTAAACAGTACAATGGTAGAGGTAGCATGATGAAATAAAAGCGGTGGTAGAGGTTGTGTTACCATCAATGAGCTACAAGGCCCATTAGAATGAGCTACAAGGCCCATTAGAACGATATTTAAGCCCATTTAGTTAAATGACTAAATATCTGTTAAATATATGTGGCAATTTCTTGCTGTATCTAATCAATTGTGATTCGCATCGACGAACATTTTAAAATTCAATTGTATTATTGTCATGTTTATTTTGAAAAATTTTGTAGGATGTGCTGATGCAGATGATACCCTCAAACTTTCGCACAACAATGGACAACTTTCACATCCTGGCTTCGTATTTGTTCAAGGGGTCCTTCCACTTAACATTACGCTGCCGGAAAAATGCCAACCCAGATACGTGGATGCGAACGCTTGTGCGAGAGATGGTGTTGGGTGCGAGAAACGAACTTGGTGTGTGATTAGATAAAAAAAAATCACTAAACCTTAATTTCATTTTCATTAAGGGTAATTTGTTAGGAATTTGTGAAAGTGGAGTGTGTATTTATTGACTCTGCTTTCTCTTTTGATCTTATCCAATTTGTTGGCTTTGTTTTGTTTTGGTCTTCTTCTCCATCCCTCTTTTTATCCTTGTATCACATACCATGTAAGGGGTTGGTGGTTAGGAGAAGTGAGTGTGAATGGAGAATGCAACAAGAATGTTTTTCATCATCTAAACGAGTACTTATATGCTATGTAGGATTGTAGTACTAAGAAAAACAAGGTTGAAGTGAGGCTTAAAACAGTTGCTAACAAAACAACGCCTAATTGAAGCTTAAAAGAGAAAGCTCAAGACACTTCTAATAAATAATGAAATCTTCCATCCAGGGGCACCAGGATAGCAGAGAATCTAATTCAGTTAAGTGAGAATGAAAGTTACACTGGTAATAAAGATACAAATATTTTTCAAAAATTTTAAACTTCTAACAACTAAAACTATCGCAAATTTCAAAGATAAACTATAATTATAAGAACAACCCCATATTTAACTCTATATGTACAGGATAACGATACTTCAGTGCATATATATATATATATATAAAGTATCTAAACCTATTGAACACTAATATTTTATTTATTTCAAGTAAATGATATCCATACATTTGAATACTTAAGCAATCAAAATTATGCACACTTTTAAAATATTTATATCTATTTCTTTCACAAATAATAAGACTGTTTTATAAATTATTTTTTAAAAGTAATGAGACAGATAGTTTAAACTGTACCTGTATGTTACCATGTCCTCGTGGTTTTCAGTGGAAACATTTGGAGTCTTGCTTCCCTTGCCGGTATTGTACGTTAGAATATTCTTTAAACAATGACCATGATTGTGGGTGTTCTCAGTTGAAGCATCCGGAACATTTTTAGTTTGTTTTATATCAGGTTCATGAAGGATCATAGAGCGTTGAAGGCCGAGAAGATGAGTAGGATCTGGGAATTCCACTTCAGGGATTTTGTGTTCCTCTTTGGTGGCCCAATGGTGGCAACGGAGAAACTCTTTCATGGTTTTCTTCAACTCTTTCAAGGTTTCCTTCAACTCTTTTCCGGGGATCCTCCACAGATGTTTCAGCAACGGGAACGGAAGCTGGTTCTCCAGCAGGAGCACGTCCTGCATCACCAGCACAAGCTGGTCAACCTTCACGTTCATTTTCTCCGGATTGTCGAGCTTCGCATGTTCCAGAATCCGCAGAAGGGCGCACCCATCCACAAAAAGCGTCCAACTGATCATTTCCTCCGGAGTTCCAAAACCATGTTCGTGATACCGTAAAAACGTGGGATTGTTGATGAAAAGATCGTCGTCAAAGAGGGGTTTCAGGGTTTCCATGTTTTGTACC
>Ga0123341_1005723_pt1 | contig 11131 bp, 11 predicted proteins | sample Turbeapinknodule_FD_89959 | JGI IMG/M metagenome (GOLD analysis project Ga0123341, IMG submission 89959) | Root nodule microbial communities of legume samples collected from Mexico - Turtle bean Mexico pink nodule | ecosystem: Host-associated > Plants > Roots > Nodule | place: Mexico: Nepantla... | reverse complement strand
TCTCGTACCATGCACATGGTTCACCCCTGGACGTGGCCCTCTCTTGGGTCGTATCTGTCCCAGGGATTCTCCAGAGGTGGCGTGGGTACTTCACGAGTCAGGTTACTCCCTGCTAGTACTGGGTATATGGCCTTGAAGCCACCTTTCTTCTTCTCTCATCACTGTTCTGTGGTACCGGGGCCCGAGGCCTCCTCGTCCGTACCGTGGCCTCTTAGCGTGTCGTCCCCTCCACGGTCTTTCCTACCCGTGGGTATCGGGGGATGATAGCATCGACACCCGAGTTTGTCGACGCCTATCATGGCGATGCCTCTACCTGGCAACACCCAAACCTAGCAACGCCCACACCTGGCGACGCCCAAACTGGTCAACCTGTTGACTTTCTCCCTTGGGCCCCATATGGTGGGTCTCACCATATGTTTGACTTTGACCTTGACTTTGACTTTGGTCAACGCCCGATGACGAGTCAGTACAAAAATCATTAAATAAAAACTAATTTTACAGATAAAAAGTAATTAGTCACTATATTAACAAAATTAAATATTATTTTAAAGATTAAAAAAATTATTGGTATATAAAATAGTTTTTAAATTTATAAACTAGTTTATAATTAATATCTAATTAGTTACTGTTCTTGCCGGTTGACTTGTTCGTCGATTGACTCTGATGACAAGCTCTATCTCCGTTTGTTTCTTCACGAATCCGTCCTATCTCTGGCTGCTCTATAACGTAGCTCTATTGAAACAGAGGGGCCCTACCTGTTGATTGCACTCCAACGATCAAGTCAGTACAGGGCTTATAGAATTTAAAAAGTAATAAGTTTTAGTCTTAGAAACAACGTACCTTAACCTGGGGTCTCAAGCCCCTTTGATAGCTTAACTCTTGTAATAGTTGTACCGACCAGTCCTCGGACGTTGTTGACTGCTAGTAAACGTGGGGCCACGTAAGCTGGGTCCCACGAGCGGTATGCCCAGAGTGCCTCGCAAATGGTACGCCCAGAGGGTCGAGGAGTGGTCAGACATCGGTCATCAGGATGTGCTGACGTGTCCTCGGACATCGACGAGTCAAACAGCGGAGCTGGGCCACGAGAGGTGGATCCCAAACAACACACCAGTTATCAATTAGGGAGATGCCTAGATCACGAGGGGCCCATGCGTGTAGTGTGGATGAAATAAGGCTCGAGAGGGTTACGTTCCAGGGGTAACCTTCATGCATGGAACGTGAACAACTAGGGCACTCCTAGGACGGATGGCCTCAGAGATTAAGTGCACAAGGTGGTACCCAGGTGGTCATCCCGTCAGAGGTTACACTCCAGTAAAGGAGCCTCACGCGCTAGATTGCCCTAAGAGTGGGTGATAGCGGCGCTAAGGCACACCCTCAGTAACCCTAATTGCGGTTAGTGGAAACAGAAGAAACCCTAGAGTATATAAAGGGTAGTATCAAACCTAATAAGGTACGCAAGTTTTTACGCAACACTTACGCGAATACACACACAGAGATTACACAGAGCTTTTCACAGCTAAGTTTCGGTGTTTCCTAGCCCAGTACTGACTTGAGCGTCGGAGTGCAAACGACCTCTAGGGCGCCTTTGTCTTTGCATTTTCAGGTGTTTGATCGAAGAAAGGCACGAACGAAGGCAGAGATAATTGGGCGTGTCATCGTCGTAGACATACAAAAGCAATCGAGTCAACCGGTAGGAACATTTGGCGCCCACCGTGGGGCACAATTTAAAACACTGTCCCATTCATAAGAACTGAGAAGATCCATAAGATGAGAAACACGAGGCAAGGATCTGTTGCACCAAATGGGGGCGAAAGCCTCACCCTGCAACAGATCATGGAAACGATGCAGGCCCTCCAAGAAGCGGTGGTTGCAACAAGAGCGGATCAAGAACGCATCCAGATTGATCTGGCTGCGTCGCTAGAAAGGAATGAAGAATTGCAAAGAACCAATGAAGAATTGCGCAGGGGGTTGCAGAATCAGGTAGGGGAACGTGAGGTGGAAGATCAAGAACCTGCGACACCACCCAGGGATTTCCCAATGCCATTCTCGCAAGCGATCATGGATGCCGTGACACCAGCCACGTTCGTGGGGCCCAAAGCCACCTTCACAGGTGTAGAGGACCCAGAGGCTCATCTCACGGCCTTCCATACGCAGATGATGTTGGTTGGGGGCTCCGAAGCGTTGCGATGCAAGCTGTTTATGAGCACGCTGATGCACACAACGATGGATTGGTTCATCAGCCTCCCTGATGGCCACGTGACGTCGTTCGCACAAATTTCTAAGTTGTTCAGAGAGCAGTACATCACAAATCGGGCTCCCCCACCTATTTCTTACAATCTTTTCGACGTAAGACGGTATCAGGGAGAGTTCCTGAAGGAGTTCCTCAATTGTTTTGGGGGCATAGGTGGTGAAGCTGAACACCAAGGACGAGAACATGATGGTACACGCGTTCAGGAAGGGGATCGTGCCGAGACCCTTCAGTGAATCGCTCATTAGGAACTGCCCCAAAACTTTTGGTGAGATCAGGCGTCGAGCGGTGGCCCATATTGTCGCACAAGGAGAGGTCAACGAGAAGTGCACATGCGTTGTCCCCTCGCGCCTGCGAGCACCAAGTCGACCTCAGCCCTTGAGGGTGCATGAGGCAACGACGGAGAAGAGGGCCCCAACAAAGCAGCAACCCTACAAACCCAGGAAGCCCCAGACCAGGGAAGCTCGACAGACGTGATGTTCTGGACGACCTTCATCAAGGTACAGTTGTCCCCTGATCAACTGAGGCCTTATACTGGCTGTTTGTATGGCTTTGCGGGAGACCAGGTGGAGGTGCGTGGGCACTTAGAGTTGAGGACCACCTTCACAGATGGTGCCGCGTCCCGCATAGAGAACATCAGGTACCTCGTCGTCAATGCCCCCTCCGCTTACAACATACTGTTGGGTAGACCTACGCTGAACAGGCTGAAGGCGTCGACGAGGCACATGAAGATGAAGCTGCCTGACTTGGGAGGAAAGGTTATTACCATCAAGTCAGACCAGAAGGAGGCTAAGAGGTGCTACGAGAATAGCCTCAAGACAAAGAGAGGGGTGTTCATGGTCACCACGCGAGCACCCAGCAAAGAAGGGATCGCCCGCGCAGAGATCGCCTAGGAGAGGCGACCCAAAGCAGTAGGAGACGTCCTAGAGAGGGAGATTGGAGGCAAGACGTTCAAACTTGGAAAATCACTAGGCCAAGCAGCACAGGACCAGATTGTCGAGGTCATAGCACGACATCTAGATGCCTTCGCATGGTTCGCCTCGGACATGCTAGGCATAGACCCCAGACTTCCTGTGCCATCGCCTCCCCATGGACCCTTTGGTCAGGCCTGTCCGCCAGAGAAGAAGGAAGTTCAACGAGGAGAGGCGGCAGGTCATAAAAGAAGAGACAAAGAAGCTGCTGAGCGTTGGCCACATCCAGTACCCTGAGTGGTTGGCAAACATGGTCTTGGTGAAGAAGGCCAACGGGAAGTGGAGGATGTGTGTTGACTTCACGGACCTCAACAAAGCTTGCCCGAAGGACTCTTACCCTCTACCAAGCATCGACGCCTTGGTGGACAGTGCCTCGGGCTGCAAGATGCTCGACAACGTTCATGACAGAGCTGTCTTGCTATTGTTACACAGTGATGCCCTGTGGGCTGAAGAATGCAGGCGTCACCTACCAAAGGCTGATGGAAAGAGTGCTCGCACCCATGACAGGGCGAAACATGCAAACCTATGTGGACGACATGGTGGTGACCTCACAGGTGAAAGATCAGCATGTGGCTGATTTAGAAGAGCTATTTACGCAATAGCTAAGTACAGACTGAAGCTGAACCTTGAGAAGTGCGTGTTCAGGGTGGAAGCAGGTAAATTCTTGGGTTCTTACTCACCAAGCATGGGATAGAGGCAAACCCCGAGAAGTGCGCTGCAATCCTCGCGATGAGAAGCCCAGGGCGGATGGCCGCTCTGTCTAGATTTGTATCAGCTGGAGGGGACAAGGGTCACCCTTACTTCTAGTGTTTGAGGAGGAACAACAGGTTCATCTGGACTAGGGAGTGCGAATAGGCGTTCCTCAAGCTGAAGGAGTACCTGGCCAGTTCCCCAGTGTTATGCAAGCCACAACTGAGTACTCCGCTCCGCCTGTACTTCGCTATGACGGAGCAGACGATCAGTTCGGTCCTTGTGCAGGAGCAGGACCAAGTGCAGAAGCCTATATATTTTGTGAGCAAAGTATTGCAAGGGCCTGAGGTAAGATACCAGGCCCTAGAGAAGGCAACCCTGATAGTAATGTTCTCAGCAAGGAGACTTCGCCTCTACTTCCAAAGTTTTACCGTGGCGGTGATGACAGACCTGCCTATCCGCAAGGTCCTGCAGAAACCGGATGTGGCAGGAAGGATGGTACGGTGGGCAGTGGAGCTTTCAGAGTTCGATGTCCAGTACGAACCCCGAGGTCCTATCAAAGGCCAAGTCTACGCAGATTTTGTGGTAGAGCTCTCCTCGACAGATGCACACCAAGAGGAAGCCAACTTTCGGTGGGTGCTCTCTGTAGACGGGTCCTTTAACCAACAAGGCAGCGGGGCATGTGTCATCTTGGAGGGACCGAACGGGCTATTGATCGAGCAGGCCCTACGGTTCGCCTTCAAAGCCAGCAACAACCAAGCGGAGTACGAAGCCCTCATCGCTGGCATGCTATTAGCCAAGGAGATGGGCGCACAAATGGTCGCGTACCCAGGGTACGTTATAATTGGTGCATGTTCCTAGAGAGCAGAATGCTCGAGCTGACTTGCTAGCTAAGCTCGCCAGTTCAGGCAAGGGGGGCAGACAGAGGACGGTCATACTGGAAACCTTAAAGACACCTCGAACTTTCATCGCATATAACTTGGTGGGGGTGCACCATGTCAGCATGACGAGAGGAGGGGCGAGGAGTCATCGGTCATTGAACCAGGAGACACTGAAAACTTCCAGGGTAAGCATATATCCAATCCTGGGGGAGGAATCAATGCAGGTCTGCCTGGTCGAAGGAGGAGAAACTTGGATGACGCCCTACAAACGCTACCTGGCTAATGGGCTACTCCCATTGGAACCCACAGAGGCCAGGAAAATAAAGAAAAATTCTACCATGTACACTCTCATTGATGAAGAGTTGTTCAGACACGGGTTCACCCACCCAATTTTGGTATGTGTAAGCGGAGATCAATGCTCATGCATAATGGCAGAGATCCATGAAGGGATATGTAGGAGTCACATCGATGGACGATCTGTAGCATAAAAGGCCATTCGTGCGGGATACTATTGGCCAATCGTAAGGGAAGACTGCACGAGGTACGCACAACAGTGCAAGTAGTGTGAGCAACACGCTGACTGGCACAAGGCGCCGCTAGAAGAGCTCAGGTCGATTTACAGCCCTTGGCCATTTCATACTTGGGGAATCGATATCCTGGGATCCTTTCCTTTGGCGATAAGACAGATGAAGTACCTCATGGTCGCCATAGAGTACTTCACGAAGTGGATACAGGCTGAGCCAGTGGCGCAGATCACGACCCACAAGATCCAGCACTTCGTGTGGAAGAACATAGGGTGCCGCTTTGGGGTACCGAAGCGTTTGGTGTCTGATAATGGCACACAGTTTGCAAGTCAACAGCTAGGAAAGTTATGCTCAGAAGTTGGAATAAAGCAGGTGTTCGCATCAGTCGAGCACCCCAATCGAATGGGCAGGTCGAGTCTGCCAGCAGAGTCCTGCTTAGAGATCTGAAGAGAAGGGTCGAAAAGGCCAAAGGAACCTGGGCAGAGGAGGTTCCTAGAATTGTGTGCGCTTACCACACCACTCCCAGTCCACCACCAGAGAGACACCCTTCAGCTTGGTGTATGGGTCAGATGCAATGATTCCCATGGAGATCCAAGAGAGCTCGCCACGCTTCCAGAACTTCGTGGCTGAAGAGTCCAACGAAGAGAGAAAGGTGAACCTGGACCTACTAGATGAAGTTAGGGAGGAAGCAAGAATTAAAGCTGAAGCTTTGAAGAGAAGGTTGGAGTACAAGCACAGCTCAAAGCTGAAGCCTCGCCAGTTCCAGGTCGCCGACCTGGTGATGCGGAAGGCCCACCCATATCAGCTAGAGAACAAGCTGTCCCCCAAGTGGATTGATCCTTTCAGAGTGACAGAGGCCCTTGGGAATGGGGCATACAGGCTTGAGACACTAGAGGGAGGCGCGATTCCTCGTACATGGAATGCGACCAACCTCAAGTTTTATTTCAGTTAAACTGTAACATTGTACATAATTCTTAGGGGACGCTCTTTTTCCCTTCCAAGGGTTTTTTAATGAGTTCACCCAATAAATTTTGATTGAAGTATGTTCTCAAATGTTTTGTACAATGCAGTTATGAACCCGTTTACTTGCGTTAGAGGTCTTGAGAGTGGGAAAGATAGGTTCGCAGAGAACACCCCCCCCTCCTCGAGTGAGAACGCCAAGGTTGAACGAAAAGGTTCACCAGAGAAATCCTCCTTCGCCTTGAGCGAAGACGAGGTCAGATATGAACCGTTCTCTTGCGTTAGAGGTCCGAGGGCGGGAAAGGTAGGTTCATAAAGAACACCCCCCCTCGAGTGAGAACGCCAAAAAATGAACAAGTATAGTTCACAAGTGAAATCCTCCTTCGCCTTTGAGCGAAGATGAGGTCAGTTACGAACCGTTCGCTTGGGTTAGAAGTCTCGAGAGAGGGAAGGGTAAGTTCACAGAGAATACCTCCCCCTCGAGTGAGAACACCAAGAACGAACAAGTATGGTTCACCAGTGAAATCCTCTTTTGCCTCTGAGCGGAGATGAGGTCAATTATAAACTGTTCCCTTGGGTTAGAGGTCTCGAGGGTGGGAAAGGTAGGTTCGCAGAGAACACCTCCCCCTCGAGTGAGAACGCCAAGGCAGAACAACGCTGTTCACAGTTAAATCCTCCCTTGACTTTATACAACGAGGATGAGGTTAGTTCAGAACCTTCCCCATGGGTTAGAAGTCTCAAGGGTGGGCATGATGGTTTGTAGAAGAATGCCTCCCTCCCCTTCGAGTGAGAACACTAGGGAAAAGAAGTAAGGTTCGCCAATCAAATCCTCCCTTGACTTTATACAGCAAGGATGAGGTCAATTATGAGTTTCTCCTCGGGCTAGAAGTCTTAAGATTGGGTAGGATGGTTCGTAGAGAACACCCCCTTTCTCAAGTGAGAGCACCGTAATGGAGACAGTGCAGTCCAGAAGGTGAGTTCTCCCCAAAACCCATGGTGGACAGATAGGGAGCAGACACAGATTTCTCCTTGGGCCAAGAAACTCGAAGCGGGATAGCGCGGAGTGGGCCTCCCTCTTGAGTGAGAATGACTCTTTATGATTTCGTTGCTCGTATTATGCTTATAACTGCCTGGGACTGTTTATGATTTTTGCATTTCTCTGTGCATTCATTTCCTCTGTTTACGCTTTGAGTCTCTGTTTTTCTGGTTTTCTCTGGTTTCGTCAAGTTACACCACCTCTTCCTCTAAAGTTTCTCTTTTTCTTCTCCTTTTTAGCTTTCTTATCTAAGATGTCCCAACGAGAACCTTCTATAGCTTCTCCTTTAGACTCCCGCTCATCCTCAACTTCATCCCCTGTTCCATCCTCTTCACCAGTTCCCCTTCCTTCCGCCTCATTCTACAAGTCCCTGTATCGTTGAGCTCTGGCAGCTCTTCTAGAGGAAACGTCCTCCTTTACATCCCTTGCGAGCATAGCCGCCTATAGGAAAAAACAAACTTGCCACAAGTTGCGCGTCTTTGGCAAGGACCATGATAAGTTCGTGACGATAGTGGCTTGCCGCAAGGGTGAGCCAGTATGCGCTGATGAAGCCTTTGATCCTGAAGGCCCTATCTGCTTCATCTATTCCACTATCTTCTGAAGACTCAGGCTTCGATTACCTCTCACTCCCTTTGAGCGCACACTCCTGACCGAAGTGAACGTTGCCCCCACCCAACTGCATCCTAACAGTTGGGCGTTCGTGAGGGCCTTTGCCATTCTTTGCTACAGCCTCGGCCTTACGCCATCTGTGGATACCTTCCTTTATTTCTTCGAAGTTAAGGACCTTGGGAAGAAGTTGTGGGTCAGCTTCAACGGTGTGGCTGGGAGGGTGCTCTTAACGCTCTTCCAGCAAGAAGAACTTCTTCAAAGTCCGGAGCAATCGGAGGGACCCTGCCCTTCTAGATGGGTTTCCCTTATACTGCACAGAGAAGCCCAACCTTCAGAGGGCTTGAAGTCTTGAGGATCTTTCCCCTCAGGTGCGAGGAGTATGTGAGCTCCTCTCCGGACTCCCTGCCCCTTTCAGCACTTTGGAGTTACTCAAGTGTGAGTTTAACCCCAAAAACCTTAAGACATATATCGGTATTTTCTCGTTCCCATGCTTCTTGTCCAATTTTGTTTCTGCTTGTGTTTCACTTGCCTTGTCGTGACTTCCTGTGTTAACTTGTTTTCTTTATGTAGATATGGGTTTCAACAAAGACAAGAAGAAGAAACTGGCCGACCTACTCGCTAAACGTAGGGCGGCTGCTGCTGGGGTGGGCACTTCAACACCTGGGGACCCTGCTCCCTTAACTACTTTTGTCCCCCACCCAAACGAACCAACCCCTGTTGATGACAGGCAGAAAGGGGTGGTTGCAGTCGATTTAGACGACGAGGAGACTTGCACGGGTCTTGTCTTCAAGAGGCAGAGGGTAGGAGAAGCCATAGCGTCTTTCCCTTCTGCGTCTGGTGGGACTCCGACCTTCAGGGATAATCCCCCAAGTGCCTCCTCCCCTTGCCAACTTGTTGTTCATGAAGGCGCTGGGGAGAGCGTTCCTGAGGCTCAGCAAGTGCCTTTCGCTCCCGAGCTTCCCATGCTTCTTCAACAAATCCTCAAGCACTTCCAAGACAAGGAAGTGTTGGAGAGCTTGGGTGGCAATCTCTTCCAGGATCATATCGTCCATTATCTTGGGGACTTCCTGGTCGCGTCCAATCTTGATTTGAGTAGGGCCCAAGAGGCCGAAAATATCAAGACTAGGATGGCGAAGCTTGAGGAAGAACTATCCCTCAAGGCCAAGACCTTCGTCAATCGTGAGACCGCTTTGTACGTGGAGTTGGCAAGCCTTTGCCAATCTGAGAAAGACACCAAGAAGGCTCTTCATGACAAGGGCCAGGAGGCGTTTCGGCTAGAGGCGAAGATCTTTCCCCTTCGCACCAACGTAATCGAGCTGGAGGGGCTGGTTGCGGAAATGAAGGAAAAAGTGGCGAAGTTGGAAGATAGGGCAACCCAGCGTGAGGTCCTGCTGGGTCAGGTTGAAGGGGAACTTGCTGAGAAGGTTGAATCCTTCAAGAAGGTGGATGATGAACTCACCAACGATGCCGCTGACGCTTACGGCGAGGGATTTGAAGATGCCATCGCTCAGTTTTCCTACGTGCATCCTAAGGTGGATCTTTCTCCCTTCGCGGAGTCGAAGTGCGTTGTTGACAGGCAACTCGTGCTCAGAGAATAATCTTTGTAACTTGCCTTTTTTAACAAACAATCGGTGCCTTTTATATATATACATTCTGTCCATCTGGTTCTTCCTTTAACTGTTTGTTTTAGCCGATTTGATATGCATTTTTCTGCCCTTACTTGCATTGACTTCGACTAACAACGCCTTTGACCTAGGTTTCCCTTTAGGTAGGACTCTTAACTTTATATGCTTTCTCTTGTGCGCGCGAATCCCTTAACTGGCTCGACCTTTGTTCGAGGATAAACCCCTCTTGTTGTTCTTGATCTTCTTCTTGCGAAGTAAGGCAATTTGTTGATGTCGTCTCACCCTCCTTAGATCGACGGGAATATCCTGCTAGTAATACTGGTGAACCACACTGTTCTCGACCTTGGCTTTCAAACAAGGGAGAAGTGTATCCTCTCGGTCTCGATCCTGCACCACGAAGGTAAGGGTAAACTTAACTGGTGAGCCATGCTGCTCACCCGTAGTTACTACGTAAAAGGGAAGCTACCTGAGGAACCATACTTCTCCCATCTTGGTGTCTCTAACTCGAGTGAACAGCTGTTACCGACTTTATCCTTGCCGTATAAGGCCAAGGGACAGGCCTTTTAACGTTTGAACCACACTGTTCTTTGCCTTTGTGAACTTACACAAGAGGGGCTCATTGGGGAACCAAACTACCTCTGCCCTTGGTGTATCACTTCAAGGGAGAGCTTCATTTAACTGGAGAACCATACTATTCTTTGCCTTGGTGAACTTACACGAGAGGGGCTTACTGGGAAGACCAAACTACCTCTACTCCCGTGTATCACTTCAAGGGAGAGGTTCGTTAACTGCAATGCACATTTCTCAACTGAACAATTGGAATTTTATTCGGGTGACCTCGTTAAAAAACCCTTATGAGGGAAAAAGAGTGCCCCCTTAAACGTGTACAATACAAAATGTTTTTAACTAACATAAAATTTCAGATTGGTTGCGTTCCAAGTACAAGGGATCGCGCCACCCTCTAATGTTTCGAGTTTGTATGCTCCATTTCCAAGGGCCTTCGTTACTCTGAAGGGGTTAGTCCACTTGGGAGATAACTTGTTTTCTAACTGGTATGGGTGGGCCTTCCGCATCACCAGGTCGGCAACCTAGAACTGCCGAGGTCTCAGCTTGGAGTTGTACTTGTACTCCACGCTCCTTTTCAAGGCTTCAACCTTAATCCTCGCTTCCTCCCTTACTTCATCTAGTAGGTCCATGTTTACCTTCCTTTCCTCGTTGGACTCCTCGACCACAAAGTTCTGAAAGCGCGGTGAGTTCTCCTGGATTTCTACCGGAATCATAGCGTCCGATCCATACACCAAGCTTAAAGGTGTTTCCCTGGTTGTAGACTGGGGAGTAGTGTGGTAGGCCCACGCGATTCTAGGAACCTCTTTCGCCCAGGTCCCCTTGGCTTTGTCCAGCCTTCACTTCAGCCCTCTGAGTAGGACTCGGTTGGCTGACTCGACCTGTTCGTTCGTCTGGCGGTGTTCTACTGATGCGAACACCTGCTTCACTCCCAACTCTGCACATAGCTTGCCCAATTGCTAGCTTGCAAACTGGGTACCATTGTCGGATACCAACCTCTTCGGGATCCCAAAGCGGCACACT
>Ga0123341_1005721_pt1 | contig 11133 bp, 3 predicted proteins | sample Turbeapinknodule_FD_89959 | JGI IMG/M metagenome (GOLD analysis project Ga0123341, IMG submission 89959) | Root nodule microbial communities of legume samples collected from Mexico - Turtle bean Mexico pink nodule | ecosystem: Host-associated > Plants > Roots > Nodule | place: Mexico: Nepantla... | reverse complement strand
GTTTCTAAATTGGTATTTAATTAGCTACCAAAATTTTAACTACTAATTATTTAGTTTCTAAATGTGGTAACAAAAATCTTGGTTGCTAATTAGATACCAATTTAAAAACTATTTAACAATAATATAAAATAATTTTAAAAAAAATCCATAAAATGGTTTCTAATTTAGTCAATATATCGACTAATTATTTTTAGTTTAAAATTAGTTTTTTTTATGATTTTCTTGATATGGATGGGTGCATTAGAAGAACAACATTTGTTGATTATGATTTGAATGGATGATTAAGTGTGATATTTTCATGATGGTGGTGAACCTAACTTTCCCACCTCATAGTATTTATTTATTTTTATTGAGGGTGGTGTAATGAAAAATTATATTGGAGGATGAAAAGGGGGTTAAAATGTCATCCACTAGGATTACAAGAGAAGGAAAGTTTGATTAAACAATGAATGAAGGGTAGAGTTATTAGAGGACAAGGAGACAAGTGGTACCTAATGGTTCCCCACCATATGATAAAAGTGGAAGTGCATTGGGCTTGACCCAATGATGAGTGGGGGCCCATATTCTCATGCTTTTGCCATCAAATTCCCAAACCCTGTCTGTCCCTGCCTGCACACTCCTCCTCCCTTGCGTCAGATCAACCTCACTTCTTCATCTTCCCTTTCCTTTTTCTTTCACATCATTCAATCATAAACTCCTCTATTAAAATATTACTTATTGTAGTTTTAGTTTAGATAAATACTTTCTATTGTTAAAAGCCAATCATATCTACTTTAGATATATAGAGATATAACTATAAATAAATATAGTTAGAAAAATATTTAACTATAAATTAGATATATCTAAATATCTTAGATAAACGAGTATTAAATGAAAACAATATAATATTATTTAACTACTTATATAATTAATTATATTTTTTCAATTATTAAGCTTTTATTCTATGGATCCCAAAATATATAAATATATGATAATATTATAGGAAATATAATGATATATTGATATTTTCATGAAGTTTTTATTGTGTTGAGAGTTGGAAATTCTTTTATAGTTGGATCTCTACTCGATTTTCTACAACAAATTCAATATTCGTTTCTTCAAAATTCAATCTTTTATAATGTTTATGAGGATCTATCCTCTTGTCTTTATTCAATGTTGAGATTGATCTTTAATTGTAAATATCTTCAAAACACACTAAAAAATCTTTTCCGAGAAAATCTTCTAACGTACAATAAAGAGCATGCAACAATGGCAAGTAGAGGAAAATTCCTTTATTTTACTATCATTTAAAAAATTATAGTCCAACTTGAAGATATACCATAATTGATTCAAATTATTGTAATGTAATTATGTATTCTTTTTCCTTAGTTTCATTTTTATCCTAGACACATTTTTTACATAAATTACAAATTTTTAGAAATCTTTTCAAAGTTACCACATAAGATCAATGATATCAAATAAGTACAATTTTGGTCGCTCAAAATAAGCACCCTAACTTGAATCAAAAGATATTATATTAATTTAATTAGGTCTTCAAAGTAAACAGTTAAAACACCAAATTAAAGTTATTTGGTGTACATAACTAAGTCATTCAAAGTAAACGAGTAAAACATCATATCAAATTTATTTTATGTATATAATTAAGTCATTCAAAAGAAACAATTAAAGCATCAAATCAAAGTTATTCGATGTATATAGCTAAGTCATTCAAAGTAAATGACTAAAATATCAATCAAAGATATTCAGTGTATTCAACTAAGTTGTTCAAATTAAATGACTAGACATTGGATCAAAGATATTCGATATACAACTAAAGTTTGTTCAAAATAAATTACTAAACATTATATTAAAGATATTCGGTGGAGATAAGTCGTTGAAAAATATATTGTTCAAAAGTAATCAACTATAAGGTCAAACAAATTTATTTATTTTTTATCAGCAAATAATGAAATTAAATTAAGAGGGATACAAAAGGGGTATCCCAACCCTTTTACATTATCCAAACCACATTAAGAGATTACCAAATAAAGGAAGAACACCCAAGAATGAAGAAGATGTGTGCTATTAACTACAGAAACTAAAAAAAAAACCTTGCACCAGTAAGCACCTTGCCTCTATTGAAATGCTATAAGACTGCAGTTACAATACCTCCAAAGCTCACCGAGAAAGATAGGTACCTCCATCAACTCATTAACATTCTTCAGTGTCTTCCAGTTGCTCCATATTGAACATTGGCTTCACCCTATAAAAACCAATTAACTATATCGTCTGCAACATCATTCAAAATAATTACACGCACCACACCCTTTAACACAACATCTGTTTCAGAATCCTTGATGTGGTAGACAACACCTTGTAGACATTCTTTTCTTCAAGACAAATCCGGTGGCCTCAAAACAGGATGTAAGCAACTAGGCAAACAAAAATGTTAGGCAAAACAAGTCAACCTTAGAATTAACTACACAAAGTCGATCTATAATAGATAAAATAAAATTTGTTCTTCTTACAAATTGATTCACTTCCATTATCACATTTACCAATTTCAAACTTGGAAAATTTAGGTACCTACCCAAATTCAAGATATTTAGAGATATAATATAATCATAACTAAGTTTGGTTAGTAAATATTTAACTATATTTTCTACAACAATTCTTTTTGGCTTTCTATAACAAACTCAATATCAGAAGGATCAACTTAATTTCTTTGAAACATCATTCTTTCCACCTCAGAAGTACAACACTTCTTTTTTAATAAGAATATAAAGAATTTATAATAACTTATTAAAGTATTTATTTTAGTTATACATTCGATTTCATTATATAGTTTTTCATTTAGTTATTTAATAATGCATAAGAAATAAGAAATTTATAATATTTTACATTAAATTTTAATAATTGATGTAGATATCACTGTTGTATTTCGAGTGAAGTGATATTTGATGTAAATGATAATTCTACATTTACCAAACATATATGTGTAGAAACGATTTTTTTTATTTGATTTAGTTAGTTTAACTTAGTTGTTTGATATTCTCTAGTTAATTTCAATTAGAAAGGTTTACCTTTATATGTTCCCTTTATTGCTTTATTGTTTTATAAGGATCTAGAAAGTTATGTAATATGGTTAGTTAATTAAATTGAAAATAATATGGATAAGACACAAATAACTATTTTTTTTACAGATATGGATCAATTAAAAAATAAGCAATGAATGGGGGAAAGTGATTTATAGTTGTTTAATTTATATGTATTGTTAGGGATTGTAATTACTTGATACTGAAGTTTTAGTTCATTTGTGAACCTTAGTTTGTTGTCTGTGATTTAATACACAATGTATTAATCATTTTATTTAAATTTTTAATTTTTTAGTTGAATAATTTGGAAATATTAATTATTATTTAAATAAAAAATCTTTTTTTAAAATTTTTTGTTTACGTGCATTAATTATTATTTAAATCAAGTCTTATTTTAAAATTTTTATATATTTTAGTTTATGCACATTTTACTTTGTTTGTTATAGGTATATTTGAGGGTTGTGGGTTTGATTTGACTACTTCCATTTAGTGTACTTGGATATCAATATGAAATGTACATTAAATTTTATAAAAATGATAAAGGAGTCTTATTGGGTGTGAGTTAATCAAGAACAAAATAATGTTTTTTTCTAAATGAGATAAGATGATACCTTTCATAAAAAAAAAGTTAAATGTCAATACATGTATAAGTAATTTAGTATCAAATAATTTGTAAAATATAATAAAGTTGGATAAATACAAATCACATATTTAAAAAGTACTTAAATGGAGTTGAAAAACTTTTGTTGGAATTTTCCCAACAAAATCAACTCATATTAGTGAAAAATTTTATTGCCCCTATATTAACCGTGTAAATGAACAAATATAAATAGTAAACATAATATAGGGACGTCTTATTTGTGACAAGTTGTTGAAGAATTATCTCACATGAAATTATAATCAAATTGTTGATATTTAAATGGTATCCCAAATCAGAGAGGAGAATATGAGTATGGAAGATTGAATAGAGGATATACTTCATGATGTGACTTATGAGAGTTTTCACTAAGTAGATGCACTAGTGTATGATAGATTGAAAGAATCTTTTGAAAGGACATGATACCAAGCAATGACACCTTACTGGATTGTATGTATAAGGAAAAAATATACTTTGTTTGATGAGTTTAGAATATCAAAAAACATGTTTTTGTTACTAAGTGCATAATATACAAAAAGAAGTTTGAATCGATACAAAGTAAAGGATAAGGGTGATACTAGTTAATAAAATGAAACAAAAGGTGCCTTCTAGAAAGGCTTTGTGGAATATTCCAATAATATCATGTTTAAGAGATTATTTGTTAGTGAATATGATGTTAAAATCTTACATGACATATAACTGGAAGAAAAGTGATAGACAATAACTTCAACCTTCATTCAACTAATTCTCCCAATAGAAGAATTTGACAATCTTTTTCTAAATTTATTAAGTGAAGAGAAAAGCTTATAATTCGACTAATGCAGATTAAATGAATAATTTTGATAACTTAAGCAATGATCATAATTTCTGACTAATTTTGTATGTAATTTACAACCTTCTATATTGGTTGTGCACAAATTGCAAACATGTTATGGTATTTATGATGACTTCAAGTCGTAGATCATCAATAAATGACATGAGTTTTTACATTTGTGGAAATAAGGAGTGGAAGTGTTTGATGAGTATCAACAACACACTTTAAAGTTACATGTAATGTTATTATTTTATTATAAATTAATTTCCATGATGTGAGAACTTGAGTACATATAGTATAAATAGTTGTCATGCTTGTCCTATCCGTGAAGAAGATATTGGTTATGTACACTGAAACATAAAAGGAGACAATTTATAGTATAAATAAAAATTCTTTACTCATAATTATCCATAATGTATATTGGAAAAAGTTTGTTAGAGAAAAATTGCAAAAACATTGTGATTTTGTCTAGATGCTTAAACCAACAAAGCATGAATAATGAAGCACCTGAGTCTGATCGATGCTAAAGAAAAAGAGCAGATCATACAGGTGCAAGTGCTTCATTTGACAGACATGAAAACACTCTGCAAACCTTTCACTTTGTTTGATAAGGTGTTGATAAACATTAACAATAAGTGCACATAGTTCTTAAAGCTAACATAAACATAAGGTATATTCTCATAAGTCTATATTGCAGAGAATGTCTTCACCATCTGAAACCAATAGAATCTACACTCAAGACAAGACAACATCAATATCTCTTGAAGTTCTAATTAAAGTTACACTACTTACTAACTTTCTTGACAAAAGTGTATTTCAACCTTGACCTAGCTATCTATCCAATACAATATGTCTTTTTTACCATAGTATGGTGCAAAAGGTTCTACTACCGAGGAAGATAACTATTGCCACCTATAAAAGAGATTGAAGGAAAAAGAGAATAATAATTAATGCTTCATGAAACAAATTTAATGTTTTTTGTTAGGATCTTTTATCGACAAGTGGATCAAGTCTACTGTAGTAATTTGATAAAGAGTTGTCGTATTCTCTGATATTATAAAGTAATGTAGTAGTTGTAATGTCTTTCATATAAGTACGATGTAAAAATTGTACGCATAAAATTAACTTAATATGAATTGCACAAATTTGAAAGATGATTTAAAGTGACAATAAAATAGTTGTTTCTAAATATGATAAAGAGTTGGGATTGAATAAATTTCAATATGCACAAAGTGATTCTATATATAATATATTACGAATCTTTTGTTCCTTAAGGTGAAAATAAACTACCATAATCAATCATTTCAATTACACTCATTTGATCTTCGCATTCACATTGGAACAACTACATCCAACTACTACAACTTTGTAAATCTTTTTGTTGACTTGATTTAGTTTAGAAAATAAAATTATTTTCAATAGCATTCAAGTTCTAATGATAGTAATAGTGATTTCTTCCTTATAAAATATTAAACATAAAATCAAATCACATAGGAATGAAATATACTTGCATATATAAGTAAAAAAGACTACATGAGTTACATTATCATTTATTCCAACAAATATTGATTTAGGTAGTCATAATTATTGATACAATTCCTCACGAGAACATTCAAAGTTTTTGAACTAGAGTTCAGGTCTTTTTCTCGTGTCCTGATGATCTCTCAAGACTAGCTTTTATCTTTGTTTTATACTTTTGGGTTATTTGTCCTTTTTTATTAATTACGTTTAATTCGTTAAGAAGATTGAAATTCTTCATTCACGCTTATCTCCCTTTCTTGGCTTGCTAAGTGAATCCTTGCATCCATCTCTGGAGTTGATTCCCTCAACACCCATACCTGACGCTCAGCATACTCAGGTCCTTCATTTGGGTTTTCTCTGCCTTCAATCAGCTGCCTTTTACTTCTGTTTTTCTGGAAAAAAAAAAAATCAACCATAATTTTCATAAAAGATCACAAAATAAAAAGTACTGCATTTCATAGATTTTTAAAATTAAGTGTTAAAAATTAATATTTTGAAATGAGAGAGATTAAGTTAAACTTTATAAATGAACTAATTTAGTATCTAATTTGATTTTTTTTAAATTAACTTTAATTCAACCCAGATAAACTAATAGAACCGACTATAATTAGAATTAGGAAGTGACGGTCGAAACAAAATTATTTTAGGTGTTGACTTTCCCAAGCACAAAATATATAGTGATGTATTTTGGTCTTAATTTTTCTTCCATCTAAAAGACTAATGGCGTCTTAATTTTTCTTCCATCTAAAAGACTAATAGCTACCAATTAATTTTATTGTTTCAGTCTCAAGTAAATCTTAAAATTGTTTCAGTCTCAAGTAAATCTTAACCCTTGTTTTTCATCAATTCAATCCGGTTTCAATAAGAGAAAAAAAAAAAAAAACAATACCTATAAGATTGCAAGAATTTGCACAAAAAACTACAATGTCCCTTTGCTGCCATTTCAGGCCAATGTATATACTGCGTCATGAAGACGCATGAATAGAGCCATTTGCAACTCAAGTTTCAAAAAAGCATATTTAACCACTTCTATTTTTACCAAAAAGATCACATACAACTTTTCCTGTGAAGGAATGAATAGCATTTAGAATAATCGCTTCCTGCAGTCTGCGGCTCCACAATAGCATGGCATTTGCTTGATCTTCCCATCGGAGTCCAACACGCTATCCAGCGCATAACCATAGTCATAGGTTAATTCCTGCAAAGGGGGTATGTTGTCCGCAGCAAACAGCATGACACGAGCCAACCTCAAATCATCGTGTGTGCTCAAAACACACTGAACAAACAGATTAGGCTCACAACAATGGTTTATAAACCTAGCAATATTTCCAGTAGACCCTGCATCAATACAAAACTCTGGCACACTTTCGGAACTTTGATCATCATATTTGTTCAAAATATCTTCAGGAATCTCTCCATCTTTTGACCTCCTCTCTCTGCCACCAAGGCCCTTGATTGTTTGCAAGCCATCTATCTCAAAAATATAATTGTTTTCCAACACGCTGTCCATGTCTTCCGTTCTACCAAGTATTCCTGTGTACTCACAAACTGGTGCTCCAGAAGGTATAAAATCCCAGGATCTTACAGCCCATCCTTTTTTGGCAGTCCGGAAAACCTCCAGACGATATCTAAGTCCTTTTTGAGAAGTTCGGTTGACACAACCAGGACCACAACCACATTTGGGGCCACATTCAAATACTACATCTTTGGCTTCTACTAACCTGCCACCATTCCGAGATACATAGGGAAAATCAGAGCCATTACGCAAAGCACATGCACATGTTGTTGGGTCATTACAGGAGCCTTTGCATTTGCATCCAGTGGCATTAGTGGGAAGTTTCACATTTTTTGCTACCTTAACAGACTTAAGGTATGTGAAACCTGTGGGTGGAACAGGGGGATCATCTACCACATTTGTAGCTGGAATGGGTATATCTTCTTGACCTCCAGTGATATCCTCACAAACCAAACCTCGTATTTCTGCTATAGATTGAGGTACACGTCCATTAGTAAAATATACCTGATTCGTGGTTAATGTAGGTTGCCCTTCAAGCCTCCTAAGTCGAAACTTAAAGACTTTAAATCCAGATATCCCTGTCTCTGACCAATGATTGACAACTTTGTACAAGCCATCGTATGTGTACACTTTACCAGAGTAACTACTTGAAGAATCATGACCTCGAATCACTCTAACAGGCACACATTGCTCCGCAGAATTCTTGAGAGCTAGGTTCCCACGCTCCAACTTTTGATCCTTAATTTGACGCTTATCACCAGTCAGATTATGACCACCTTGACCAGTGTACACAACATCCTCAGCATTATCCAGATCATCCTCATACATGCCAGATAAAACAATTGCAACAGCAACTGGAAATTCATAGCTATAAGCTTTGGCATAAGACTGGCCCATATAATCAATACCATTTAACCAGTGGCTATGAAAACCAACTGCAACCATTTCAGCACGAGAATAGAACTGATACCCAACTTCAATACCTGGAATGCTGCCAATTCTTTTCTCAGAGTACAGTATCTCATTATTTCCCATCATCTTCGTTATGGCCTTAAGATCTGGTCGTTTAGCCGTGGTCTTTGAATCTTGAGGTGGAGCACCTTTCTTCGACTTTGAAGCCTTCTGAGAAGGCTTTTTAGCATCTATCCGCTCAGCGTCAGCCTCAGCCTTTCCACACCTCTTCTCTTCTACCTGGACAAATTGAAGATAATGTTTGTTGAATAATCTTATAGTCTCTTTGACTTTTACAAAGTCACTCTTATCTCCAAAAGCCCCATTCGCATTGTCCGGTTCCTCCTTCCCATTCTCTACTTCCACCTCACCCTTGCCGCACGCCAACGGCTTCTTCTTCGGCGGCAAAACATTCTCTTCTTCCACCACCATACTTTTCTCGCCGCCTCGCTTTCTACTGCGCTTCTTACCCTTCCTTGCCTGAACATCGATTAGGCAGTTGTTCTCCTTAACTACCTCCGCATTTGGTCCATTTAGTGCCTTCTCCGCTTTCTGCAGCGCTTGAATTCGAGCGCTGGACCTCCGCGGCGGCGGAGTCGGAGAAGCCTTTGATTCTTCCAATTTCTTCGGATCCTTAGCTCCTTTAACGCCATTGGCGGCAGAGGAGTTCGATTCTGCACTCTTATCCGCCCTGGTGGAAACCATTAAATGCTGATGAACAACTTGGAGCGCCTCCACAACCATAAAAAAAAACTCTAGGGTTTGGAAATGATGGTAAAGATGAAGAACAAAGAGAATGTGGAGAGCGCTAAATAGCGCCCAAACGGTTCCAATAACTTTTAACTAGGGTTGCAACGAGGGGGCCTGACCCGCTTTCCCGAGACGGGTCGGCTTCATCCATCCCATTAAGTAATATGAATCGGATGATTGATCCATGATATTGAGGAGAATCTTTATCGCACACTTCATTTATTTTGAATTTTAATTTTTATATAATATAAAAGTAAATTTTAAAAATGAAAATGTAAAAGAGAAAAAAAAAATGTTCTGGAAAATTATTTTAGATCAATTATTTTATCTTTCAAAACTTAAAATAAATATTTTTACTTTTCGATTTCGATATCTAAAATTAATGGAGTGAAAAAGAAATTGATAAAATACAAGAAAAAATATAATTTTTTTTGCCAATTGTAAGTTATGCAAAACTAACTTCAACATATCAGGAGCTAAAAATAATGAATTTGTTCAGAATTTTTTAGTAAATTGCCAGTCCAGCTTGCTGCTCATTGCAACCCTTAACTTTTACCAGGGACCATTTTATTTGTGTTTATTTATAAAAATAAAGTGATTTTTTTTACTGAATTAAGCGAAATGTTAATTTTTCATGTGTTTGTCTGATCCGTTTATTCTAAAATAAAATGATTTTATATTATTTAGTTAGTAAATAATATATATTTCTTTAATAAATGGTTTGTAGAAATATTTTTTTTCAAAAGCATTTTTTAAGATTTATCAAACTGATGCTTACACGTAATAGTCCATGCCCAAAAAAAACTCACATAAATGAATGGTTACAAACTCCATAGTTGAATGATCCATAAAAAAAACTCAAGAAATTAAACATTACCTGTAAACAGTTCAACATGCATTTACTCCTTATTCTAACCATTCCCAAATTGGTTACTTACTTTTCATTGTGAAATTATCATTTTCATGCCCAATTTGAAAACTTTTTGTCCATGAATCAAGGATTATTGTCTATTCAAACATCCATCAAATCATATCATATCTTATTGTAATTCACACAAATATCAAACCCCATCGTCCAACAAAAAGCATTTTCTTTTCCTTTATCAACTTCTCATTCACACTACAACTAGTTAGTTTTGTACACAATAGAATATCTTTTTATATGATGCAACTAATGACTCCAACTTTTTAAAAGATCATCTATGACCCCTTTTTGAAGAAAACTGTTTAAATATAGTCTACTAATTATTATTTGCTAGTATTTTAATATGCTTGTTATCTAGGGTAACTATTTACTTTAATAAATCAAACTTCTTAAAGGATATACAAATTATTTTAATAAATAGTTTATGCTATGGTAATTTAATTTATTAACCATTTCTTTCAAAAAAACTTAAGAAATTCAATTTAAATGCATAGAAATGTCAGATTGAAATATATAAGTGATTAGAAAATAAAACAAATGAAAAAGATAGAAATTTTTTTTGAGATGGATGTGATATACAAATTTTGGTTAATTATGTAAATAGTAAGTAAAATGCACATTGTGGTGAAATAATTAATATAATAGTTGTGGGTGTGTGATGAGAATGACTAGGAAGAGTAAAGACAAAAAAGTGAAAACAAAGTTTGTTTGTTTTATTTTTTGTTAATGGGGCCAATCATATTTGGTTGGTCTTTGTTGAAGAAAGTTCAAAGGTCCTATTAAAGGATACCAGTGGTAATTACAAGAAAAAAGAGAAATTTTTTTTATGATTCTGCAGGAAGCAATTAAATAGAGAAGAACGAAGAAGAACAGAAAAGAACGGAAAAGAAAAGTGAAAAAACGTTAAAAAAAAAACTAAAATCTGTTATATGATTAAAATAAAAG